>Ga0160421_1000141_pt1 | contig 25883 bp, 24 predicted proteins | sample TAMARWmetagpilot_FD_108195 | JGI IMG/M metagenome (GOLD analysis project Ga0160421, IMG submission 108195) | Phycosphere-associated microbial communities from TAMU algal ponds, Corpus Christi, Texas, USA - TAMU ARW-7 10/27 metagenome pilot | ecosystem: Engineered > Artificial ecosystem >... | reverse complement strand
CCTTAAGGGCATGACCGAGCATGCGTGGCGCATGAACAATCCCGATGCCCGGATCGCCATCCTCGAATGGGTCATGCGCTTCGAGCGGGTCAGGTTCGAGATAGCCGCAGATGAAGCTGGCAAGATCCGGACGCTCAGGGAGAGGAAGTATTCTTTCTGATCAATTGGGCTCCAGAATAATCTTAATTCTAAAGTTATTCTGGAGATTTCTGTTATACTTATTTCTCTCGTGATTAGGGCCTTCATTGTGAAAAGAAAAGAATCAGAGCGATCCGATGATCTTTAGGTTCATTCAGTGTTCTATAGTGTCGGCTCCTATCTGATCCGCTCAAGCAGATCTTCCATGGGGACGCGGCGGGTTCTGCAGGATCCGCTCCAGACGATCGAGCCCGGTCTTGAGGATGTCGAGGGTCTCCGGAGCGCCGAGAACGATGCGGACGGCATGCGGCACTTCCCGCCGTCCCACCACGAAACTGTGCGTCGGCGCGATCGTGATGCCGTGCGCGGCGGCTGCATCCACGAACTCTTCGCTGCGCCAGGGATCCGGCAGCGGGAGCCAGATATGCGGGCTGGTGGGAAGGCTGGCAGCACGCGCCAGGGTGGGGTAGGCCGAAAGCAGCGAGACACGACGCAGCGCATCGGTCTGCTGCCAGCTCATCATGCGGTTGATGTGGCCCTGCTTGATCCAGCGCGCCGCGATTTCGGCCTGCAGCCGGGACGACGCTCCCGTCGACATGCCCACGCCGGACTGGCATCTGAGCACGCTCTCGGGAGGCGAGACAAGGCAGCCGACCTTCATTCCCGGGCCGGCGATCCGCCCCAGGCTCGTCACGAAATGCGTGCGGTGAGGCGCGATCGAGAAGATCGGCGGCTCCTTCTCCTGCCTGAGCGTGCCGTAGATGTCGCTTTCGATGATGGGGATGTCGTAACGCTCCGCAATGTCGGCGATTGCCAGCCGGCGGTCCTGCGGGAGAACGGAATTGGTCGGATTCTGGTTTCGCGGCGTGCAGTAGATGGCGGAGATGCGGCGCCCGCTTTTGCACAGGGATTCCAGCGCGTCGGGCAACATGCCCTGCGCGTCCATCTTCACTGCCGCGAGTTGTCGGTCGAGATAGCCCGCGACCGCTTTCATGCGCGGATCGGTCAGTTCCTCGGTCGCGATCGTCTGCCCGGGATGGGTAATCGTGGACAATGCGCACATGGCCGCATGCTGCCCGCCGTTTGTGACAATGATCTGCTCAGGCGCCGCAGACACGCCCGAGAGGCTGAGCCAGCTTGCGAGCGCTTCACGATGGGCCTGCGCGCCCTGTGTCGGACAGTTTTCCAGAAGAATGGACGCGGCATCATCGGCCGCGATCGAGCGCAGTGTTTCGGCCACCAGGCCCGGAATGTCGGCCACCGGGACCCGGTAGGTCTGCATGTCGATGAACTGACCGGAATCAGGTTCGATTGCCGAAAATTTCGGTTTTACTTCAGAGATGTATGTTCCGCGCCCGACGTGGCTGGTCACGATGCCGAGTTGCTCGAGCTCCGCATAGGCGCGCCCCACGGTGGCAATCGCGATGCCGAGCTGATGCGCCAATTCCCGTTGCGGCGGGAGCTTCTGGCCAACCGGGATCTTGCGCTGCGCAACGCCCTCGATCACGGCGGCAACGATCGCCTTGTAGCGCGGCTTGATATTCGATTGTACCAGGTCTGCTATCATCAGAGTATGACAATATAATTCTTGTGTTAGGTCAATAGCTGTTTTACCGTATTCGAGAACTAAGACAATCTCAGTTTGAGCTATGACAATCGTCAAAGCTCGTCGCTGTTGGAGGACGGCGCTTTTTTCACCCAGGGAGGATAGACATGAAAATTCTCAAGAGGCGCACCTGCGCCGAAACCTACGCTCTTGATCAGCTTTCCGGTATCGACACCAAGGGCCTTATTTCCCGCCGCGAACTGATGCGCCGCGCTTCCGTCTTCGGTGCAGCCGCAACGCTCGGCACCTTCGGCGGCGTCCTCGGTTCAGTCGGACACGCCGCCGGCGGCAAGGTCAAGGTCGGCCTCGACAGCGGCGCTTTCACCCCGATCCTGAAAGAGTTTGCCAATGAGTTCCGCGAAGCCACCGGAACCGAAGTCGAGTTCCTGTCCTATCCGCTGGGCAACATGTATGACCAGAACCTGCTGGCCTTGCGGCAGGACGAGGCCCGCTTCGATGCCTTCGATTTCTGGCCCAACTTTACCGGTGACTTCGGGCCGTTCCTGACGCCGCTTGAAGAGGTCGGCTCGCTTGAGGCTCTCAATTTCTCCGATATCGCCAAGCCGTTCCGGCTTCTCAATATCTATGAGGGCAAGTCGGTCGGCGTGATGATCGACGGAGATCTCTTCATCAACACCTTCCGGGCCGATCTTTTCGAAAACCCTGAAGAGATGAAAGCCTTCCAGGCAAAATACGGATACGATCTCGCCGCTCCCGCGGACTGGACGCAGTATCGCGATACCGCCGAGTTCTTCACTCGTCCCGACGACAATCTGTATGGCGCTGTCGAGGTGACGAGCTTCTTCGTCTACGCCTTCTTCATCAACCAACTGGTGCAGGCCGGCGCGGAGAAGGGTGAACGCTACGGCGAACTGTTCGATGAGCAGATGAGGCCGAAGCTGGTCAATGACACGGCGATCACGGCGCTCGACCGCTACCGCGAAATGACCAGCTTCATGCCGTCCGATCTCGCCAACGCGATGCCCTGGGATGTCGGTCGCCAGATCTACTTCGAGGGCCGGGTTGCCCAGGCCAACTGGTGGACCGACATGCCGAAGGGGGCCGCGGATCCGTCGATCTCCAAGGTCGCCGACAACATCAAGTGTGCGCCGAGCTGGGGTGAGGTGACGGTTCTGCCCTATGGCCGTGCCATGGGCATTGCCAAGAACTCCTCCAACAAGGAGGGCGCCTTCCAGGCGATCGCCTGGCTCCAGCAGTCGGCCAACGCCAACCGCTGGGTGGCCGAGACTTTCTCGCAGTCGCTGATGGATCCGTGGAGAATGAGCATGTTCAACGAGCCGTCAAGCACCTTCCCGCTCCAGGCGGAATCGGGCTTCGCCGAGAACTTCGCGTCCGTCTCCAAGGAGCTTCTGGACAGCAGCAAGGCCTATCTCGACATCTCCATCCCGGGAACCAACCAGTATCTGTCGTCGATGATCCAGCATGTTCAGCGGGCGGTGACCGGACAGGCCACCTCGGAAGAGGCGCTCAAGGCCATGGAAGCCGAGTTCGAGGAGACAACCGAGGTCTTCAACCGCGAACGGCAGATTTCCCACTACGACGAGTATCGCCAGCGGATGATCTCCAACGGCTACTGGAGCTAATCCTCCCAGGGCAAAGGCGAGGGCGATCCGCAAGGGTCGCCCCGCCCATTGTCGCTCCCCGCGGAGCGAGATTGCGACTCATTGCGGAATTCCGATGACTGACATTGCATCCACATTGACGATCAGCCGGCCGCCGCCGGGAGACCGCGCCAAGCGCGAACGGGCGGCAGAGCGACGATCCACAATGATCCTGCTCGCACCGGCTCTCGTCTTTCTGACGCTGATGTCGATCTGGCCCTTCGGCTACCTGCTGTATGCCTCATTCACATCCTACCAGTTGGCGATTCCGATCCCGATCGAGTGGGTCGGTTTCGACAACTTCACCAAGCTGATGAGCGGCGCACGCTTCTGGTCGAGCCTCGGCATCACTGCGATCTTCGCGCTGGTGGCCGTTCCGCTTCAGATCCTGGCCGGCCTTGGCCTTGCCATGCTGATCAATTCGATCTCGCGCGGCCGGGAGATCTATGCTTCGCTGTTCCTGATCCCGATGATGCTGGCGCCGATCATTGTCGGCTTCTCCTGGAACCTGTTCCTCAACCCGATCTACGGACCGCTCAACGCGCTTCTGCGCTCGCTGGGCTTCCAGCCGCCGGCCTGGGCGCAATCTCCGGAATGGGCGCTGCCGACACTGGTTGCGGTCGATATCTGGCAGTGGACGCCGCTGGTCATGATCATTCTGCTCGCCGGTCTGCGTTCAATTCCGGCGCGTGTCTTCGAGGCAGCGAAGGTCGACGGTTCGAACCGCGTCCAGACCTTCGTCAACATCATCCTGCCCATGCTTGCACCCTACATGGTGGTGGCTTTCGTGCTGCGTTTCATCGACAGTTTCAAGGTTTTCGACATCATCTACATCCTGACGCGGGGCGGGCCGGGAACCTCGACCCAGAACCTCGCCTACTACACCTATGACGTCGGCTTCAGCCGCTTCCAGTTCGGCAGTGCCGGAGCGCTGAGCATCATTCAGCTCGTCCTGCTGATCATCGGCACCACCGTGATCCTATCGGCGGTCCGCCGCCGCAGTGCGGCCAGCGAAGGGGGGAGCCGCTGATGTCTAGGTCTCTGTTCAACGACTTTCTGCGCCACTTTGCGCTCATCGTCATCCTGATGGCTGTGCTGTCGCCGCTGCTCTGGCTTCTGTTGACTGCGTTCAAGCCCTATGAGGAGCTGTTCAACAATCCGCCGACAATCCTGCCGGAGTCCGCCACGCTGGTGAATTTTACCGAGGGCTGGGAGATCGGCGGCGGCAAGGGGATCATGGACAGCCTGATCGTCTCGTCGATCTCGACGGTGATCTGCCTGATCCTCGGGTTCCCTGCTTCCTATGCGCTTGCCCGCCGGTTTCCGCCGCATGGCCAGTTGAGCTTCACGATCCTGTCACTCAGGATGATGCCGCCAATCGTGCCGGTCATAGGATTCTATCTGCTGTTCCAGGAACTGTCTCTGTTTGACACCTACACCGGGCTCATCATCGTCTACACCTTCATGAACCTGCCGTTGGTGATCTGGCTGCTGGCTGAGTTCATGCGGCAGATTCCTAAGTCCTACGAGGAAGCGGCACGGGTCGACGGGGCCAGCTGGTTCCAGCTTTTCAGGGACGTGCTGTTGCCATTGTCGCTGCCGGGCGTTCTCACCGCCGGGATTCTGGCGATGATCTTCGCCTGGAACGAGTTCCTGTTTTCGCTGGTGCTCACCGGCGACGCGGTGATCACGCTGCCAAAGGCGCTCGCCAGCTTCTTCCTGTTCCAGCAGCCCAACTGGGGTCAGCTGGGCGCCATCGGCATCGTTGCCTTCGGCCCGCTGCTCCTGCTCTCCTACTACATGCAAAGACTGCTCATCCGCTCGTTCTCGATCGAGCTGGGCGGTCGTTGAGGTAACCAACATGGCATCCATTGAACTTCAGAACGTCAACAAGTGGTACGGCAGCGCCGTCCATGCGGTGCGCGACATTTCCTTCAAGATCGAGGACGGCGAGTTCTTCGGCCTGCTGGGGCCGTCGGGATCCGGCAAGACCTCGGTGCTGCGCATGCTGGCAGGCCTCGAAACGGTCACGCAGGGCGACATCCTGTTCGACGGGGCCTCGGTCACCGACCAGACGCCGCAGCAGCGCAACATCGCCATGGTGTTCGAGCAGAACGCGCTCTACCCGCACATGACCGCGCGGCAGAACATCGCCTATCCGCTCAAGATCCGCGGCAGGACAAAGGCCGAAATCGACGAGATGGTCGGCGACGTGGCGCGCATGCTTCACATCGACCACCTGATTGACCGGCGCGCATCACAGATGTCAGGCGGCCAGCAGCAACGCGTCGCCATTGCCCGCGCACTGGTTCGCCGTCCCAATCTCCTGTGTCTCGACGAGCCGATCGCTCACCTGGACACCCTGCTGCGCGCCCGTCTGCGTGGTGAACTCAAGCGCTTGCAGCGGTCGCTCGGCACCACGTCCGTGATCGTCACCCATGATCCGATCGAGGCGATGACGATGACCGATCGCCTCGCCGTGATGCGTGACGGCGTGCTTCAGCAGATCGGCAGCCCGGACGAGATCCACAACCGCCCGGTCAATGCCTTCGTTTCGCAGTTCTTCGGTCTGCACTCGATGAACCTGTTTCGGGTCGAGGGGCTCAAGGAAAGCGCAGGCCGGTTCAGCGGGTCGCTCAATGACACCCATGCAGAGGTCCCGCGTTCGGCGATGGCCTATGCGGACAAATCCGACCGGCTGCTCGTCGGTTGCCGACCGCATGCGGTCGTCGTGGTCAAGCAGGGCGAAAAGCCACCGCCTGACACGTTCCAAATCACCGGACGCGTCTATGTTGCCGAACCGCTGGGCGAAGTCACGCTGGTGACCATCCAGACCGGTGACCTGACGGTCCAGGCGCTTGATCCGCGCAAACGCGACTACGCGATTGATGAAGAAGTCACCGTCGCCGTGCCGCAATCGGCACTTTATGCCTTTCATACTGAGACGGAAGAAACCTTGGCCTTCGGAGAATCCGCCGATATCCTTCCGGACGCGGACCTGAGGGCTGTCTGAAGCCATGCGCTATCTGATCGGCATCGACAAGGGCACCTCGATGGTCAAGTCCGTCGTCTTCGACGAGGACGGGCGGACCGTCGGGACGTCGGAAGAGCGGGTGAAAGTCCTTTCCCCGCGTCCCGGCTGGCACGAGGAAGATCCCGAGGCGAGCTGGCAGGCGTGCTGCCGGACCATCCGGAACGCCATCGCGGTGGCAGGTGTTGACGCGCGCTCGGTCGCCGGTATCGGCATTGCCGCGCATATGGGCGGAGCGTGGATCATCGATGCGGACGGAAAGCCTGTCCGCAACGCCGTCTGCTGGCCCGACGAGCGTGCTCAACCGCTGTTGACCGAACTGGAAGGCACGGGCCGCCTGGAGGAGGCCTTCGCCATTTCCGGAAACGGCCTGATGCCTGGCATCACGCTGATGATTCTCGCCTGGCTCAACCGGAATGAACCGGAAGTCCGCGCAAGGGCGAAAGCGGTGCTAGGCGCAAAGGATTATCTTCGCTACCGGCTTACTGGCAGCATCGCGACCGATCCTTCCGATGTTTCCTTTGTCCCCGGCGACATTGATGCGCGCATTCACTCGTCAATACTCGCGGTCCTTCTCGGGGCTGAAGGCTGGGACGACACGATGCCCGAGATCGTCGCTTCCGATGCGATCGTCGGCGAAGTGACGCGGCAGGCAGCCGAACAGACGGGGCTGGTTGCTGGCATCCCCGTGGTGACGGGATGCGGCGATGCGGTCGCAAATGTGATTGGTGCTGGCGGCAGCCGCCCGGGCGAGGCAATCACGGTGCTTGGCACATCCTGCCTCAATTCGCTGATCGTCAATGCGCCAGGTCGCGAGCCGCCGGGTCTCGGCTTCCTCTTTGCCATGCCGGGCGACAACTATCTCCGCATCCTGCCGAATACTTCCGGCACGATCACCATGGACTGGTTCCTCGATCATTTCGGCGGCATCCGCGATGACGCCGGAAAATGGGATTTCCGGGCGATGGAAGCGCGCGTCGCTGAAACACCCCGAGGCGCCGACGGAGTGCTCCTTCTTCCCTATGTCAACACGGCTGGGGTGCTCGCGCCGTTCTACGACCCCCGCGCGCGCGGTTTGTTTTTCGGAATGAGCAACCAGACGACCCGCGACCACCTTATGCGCGCGGTCTACGAGTCGCTTGCCTATTCGACACGGGATTGCTTCGACGCGATGCCCGGAGGCCAGGACGTCCTCACTCTGACCGGGGGCGGCGCGCGCAGCGCCTTCTGGGCGCAGATGTTCGCCGATGTCTGCAGGGTGCCGATCGAGATATCGACGGCGGAGCAGACAGGCGCTGCGGGCGTGGCGCTGATGGCCGGGGTGGCCGTGGGCATCTGGCCGGATCTTGCGACCGGGCAGGCGAAGACATCCTCTGTCTCCGCGAGGTACGAGCCCGATCCGCTGGCGGCAGCGGATTACGACCGCTGGTACGATCTCTACCGCGACTTGAGGGAAACCTACCGTGGCTACTCCGCACGACGGGGCGAACTGCTCGGGAGGGTCGGCGCATGAGTTTCATAGTCGGAATAGACAAGGGGACCACGGCCACGAAGGCTGTCGTTTTCAACGCGTCGACCGGCAAGGTCGTCGGCAGCGCGAACCGCGCCACGCGTGCACTGCACCCGCATTCGGGGTGGCACGAGGAGGACATGGAGGTCACCTTCGACCGGGTCGCCGAATGCATCCGCGCGGCGATTTCCAACGCAGGACTGACAGGCGAAGACATTTCCGGTGTGGGCGTCTCGGGTCACATGGGCGGTCTCTGGGCGCTCAATGCCGATGGACGGCCCGCCGGCCATGCCATCGCCTGGCCCGATGCGCGCGCCGGCGAAATCGTTGCCGGCTGGACGCGGGACGGCCGGATGGACGAGATCTACGAGATTTCCGGAAATGCTCCGATTCCCGGTGTGCCGCTTGCGTTGCTTGCCTGGATGAAGGCGAACAATCCGGATCGCTTTGCGTCGCTCCATCAGATTGCGTTCGCCAAGGACTACATCAACTACCGGCTCACCGGCCGCTTCGTGACCGACGAGTCCGATATCTCCTTCTTCCCCTGCGACATCCGCAAGCGGGCGTATTCCTCGCGTCTTCTAGACATCGTCGGGATACAGGAGGTGACAGACAGGCTGACCGAGGTGCTTCCGACAGGTTCCCTTGTGGGTGAGGTGACGCCGGAGGCAGCCGAATTGACCGGCCTGACGCCGGGCACGCCGGTCGTCTCCGGCGCAGGCGATGCGGTGTCGGCGGCTCTCGGGGCAGGTGCCGTACTGCCGGGCCAGGCTGTCACGGTGATCGGCACGAGTTTCATGAACAACCTAACAACCGACAGGCCCGTGATGGAGCCCCCCGGTGTCGGTTTTCTCTTCCTCATGCCGGACGGCGCATGGCAGAAGCTGATGGCAAATACCGGCGGCGGCTCGCTCTGTCTCGATTGGGCACTCAGGGCATTCGACAATGATCGACTGACGGCTGCGGGTGAAGACCGCGCAGACTATTTCGCGACGATCGAAGCGGAAGCGAGCGCGGTCGCGCCGCTCGCCAACGGCGTCTTCAGCCATCCCTATTTCAACACCTCCGGCATGTCGGCGCCGCGCTTCATTCCGGAAGCGCGTGCTTCGATCTTCGGCTTCGACACATCCACGGGTCCGGCGCAGATGGTTCGCTCGGTCATGGAGGGCGTCGCGCTGTCGATGGTCGATTGCTACGCGGCCCTCGATGGCACGGTCGATGAAATCCGGCTGACCGGGGGCGGCGCACGGTCACGGCTGTGGGCGCGGATTTGCGCAGCGGCGATGAACCGCCCGCTGGGCCTTCTCGAGGCTGAGGAAACCGGAGCGCTCGGCGTTGCCGTTCTTGCCGCCGTGGCCACCGGCCAACACCCCGACCTTGCTGCAGGCACCCAGGCAATGGTCCGGCTCGCCGATACGGTCGAGCCCGATCCGGACCTCGCTGCGATTTATACCGATGCCTATCCGCTCTTCCGGGATCTCGGTCGGGATCTCGAACCATTGTGGCGCAAGCGCGCCGATATCCTCTCCAAGCAAGGCCAACGTCAGGAAAACCCATGAATGCCAAGACCGCCCGACATGTGATGTTCGATCTGGACGGAACGCTGGTTGACACCCGCGCGGCGGTCGAGTGCAGCTATCGCAAGGTATTTGCCCAGGTTCTTGACCGTGATTTCCCGCCTCCCAATCTTCCGGCGGAAGTCTTTGCCATGCGGCCGGCGGAAGTGTTCAACGAGGTCGAACCCGGCCGGGCGGACGAACTCTACGATGCCTATCAGCGCAGCTATCCGACCTGCTCCAATCATGTACGTACCTTCGACGGCGCCGCGGAGCTGATCCGCGATCTCATCGCCGATGGCCGCAAGCCGAGCCTGGTGACCAACAAGGGTCTGGAACGGACACTGCTGGACCTGTCGGTGGCAGGCATCTCACCCGAACAGTTTGCAGCGATCGTGACCGCGGAAGACACTGCAGAGCGCAAGCCGCATCCGGCTCCCATTCTTCTGGGACTTGAGCGCGCCGGCGCAGATGCTGCGAACGCGATCTATGTCGGCGACGGTCCGCAGGACATCCTCGCGGCGCGTGCCTGCGGCATGGGGTGCATCTCGGTTACCTACGGCTTTTACGACGTCGATGAACTCAAGGGGCTGGGCCCGCACGCGCTCGCCGCGACCATCGCCGAACTTGCCGCGGAGCTCGGAGTAGGCGCCTTCCGGGGGACGGCTGCATGAAACGCTTCGACGTCCTGACCGAGGGGCTCGCCTTTCCGGAAGGCCCGGTGGTGATGCCGGACGGCGCGGTCGTGGTGACCGAGATCGCCAAGGGATGCCTGACGCGGGTCACGGAGGATGGTGACGTCTCGCTGCTCGCGGATACCGGCGGCGGCCCCAACGGGGCTGCTCTCGGTCCTGACGGGATGCTCTATGTCTGCAACAATGGCGGGTTCTCCTGGAACACCGATGGCGGGCTCAAGCCGCACGGCCGCGCTGACGACAACATCGGAGGCTCGATCCAGAAGGTCGATCCGGAGACCGGCAGGGTCGAGACGCTCTACACCGCCTGCGGCGATATCGTGCTGCGTGCGCCCAATGACATCGCCTGCGATGCGCATGGCGGCTTCTACTTCACCGATCACGGCCACCGCTCGGGCCGCAGGCTCGATTTCGGGGCGGTCTTTTATGCCAAACTTGACGGCAGCCATATCAACCAGGTCGCTTTCCCGCTGATCGGACCCAACGGCATCGGCCTCTCGCCGGACGGCAGGAAGCTCTACGTCGCCGAAACCTCATCCGGGCGTCTGTGGTCCTATGCAATCACCGGACCGGGGGAAGTGGCATCGCCCGACTGGCCGTCGCCGACCGGCGGTGACCTCGTTGCCGGGCTTCCCGGGTTCCAGCGCTATGACAGTCTCGCCGTCGAGGACTGCGGGAACGTCGCGGTCGCGACGCTGCGGCTTGGCGGCATCAATGTCATATCGCCGACGGGCGATCTGGTCGAACGCATCGAACTGCCTGACCCCTATACGACCAACATCTGCTTTGGCGGGCCCGACCGACGAACGGCCTACATAACGCTGTCAAGCACCGGACGTCTGGTCCGCATGGAATGGGCGCGGCCCGGCTTGGTATTGTAAGCGGGCATTGATGCGGTCGGAATATCAGTCAATCTGGTGCCCCAGTCGCTGTGAGATTTCCCGGGCTGAGGACATCAGGCCGCCGGCGAGTTCCGTCTCTCGTGCTTTCAGAGTCTGCGCCAGACCACCGATGCTTATTGCAGCGATTGCTTTGCCATGGGCATCGAATATTGGGGCTCCGAATGCGCCTACGCCGGGAGTGACATCTTCGATGCTTCTCGAGTAACCGCGTCTTAGCGTATCCTCGCGGATAGCTGACAAATCATCAACGTTCATCTTGGTTCCGTTCGGGCGCTCGAGCGGGCAGAGCGGAACCAGCTTATCGAATAGATCGCTGCGGTGGGACAGAAGCGCCAGTGGTCCGCCACCCGCATGAAGTGGTAGCGACTGGCCGATATCCAGCACCATAATTTGGACTTGGGCATTGCCTTCGATTCGCTCAAGGCAGACGGCGCGCAGGCCATCCGGTACCAGGAGATAGACCGTTTCACCCATATTTGCGGCGAGTTGTGAAATGGATTGACTGGCCTCCTGACGCAACATCAGGGCGTTCACAGCGACAGAGCCGACCCGGAACACCTTCAGGCCGAGTTGATAGTAATCACCTGTCCTTGTGATCCAATCAAGGTGCTCCAAGGTTCCCAGAAGTCGGTAGGTCGCTGTCCGACTGTAGCCGCCCAGTTTGACAATTTCGCCCAATGTCAGCTGCGGAGACCTCTCGGAGAACAACTCAAGCAGGCGAAGCGCCTTCTCAACAGACGCCACGTAGTTCTTTGGATCCAAATCGCTTTTTCGGTTCAGGTCAGTAGCCATTTCAACCTCCTTCGATCCTTTGGGCGCCAATCCGGCAAAGATGGTTGTTGACACACATTTGTTAAAAAGCAATATTGTGAATGTCCGGATAACGGAATATTAATCCGGTATCCGGACATTCGCAAGAGGAGAGGCAAGCTGAAAATAAATCGGCTTGTAAGGAGGAGAAAAGAATGACGACTTCAAAGAGTTTCGGGCTTCGGGCAGGAGTCCTGCTGGCGACTACCTCAGCGGCAGCATTTGTGTTTCCAGCCTCGGCTGAGGATTTTCCGACTGAGCCGATCCGCATTGTCATTGGCTTTGCCGCTGGCGGTTCCACAGACACCAATACGAGAGCGCTTGCCAATGCCGCCGAACAGGTCTGTGAGGCTGATATCGTGATCAGCAATCAGCCAGGCGGCTCAGGTGTTTTGGCGCTGGAAACAGTCCGTAACAGCGATGCTGATGGCTATACGGTCGCCACGACTCCCACCGAGATCAGCGCGCTCAAGCATCTCGGTCTCAGCGATGTCACCCATGAAGACTTTCAGGGCGTTATGCGCTTCATCCTGGATCCCCACGGTTTCTTTGTCCGCTCGGGCTCCGATTACAAATCAATGGATGATGTCATCAATGCTGCGAAGAACGGAACGAAGATCCGAATCGCGACGTCGGGTCCGGCGAGCCCTTACGCTGTTACCTTTCAGGACGTGGCGCGCGCGGCCGATGTTTCGGGCCAGTTCGTAAACATTCCCTACCAAGGAGACGCATTGGCGATTCCCGCTGCGCTTAGCGGTGAGGTGGACCTCATTGTGACCAACGCTTCGAACGTTGTCGGTCAGGTTGAATCCGGCGATCTGGTGCCGCTCGGAGTTGCAACTGACAAGAGAATTGACGTCATGCCGGATGCACCTACTCTTGCAGAGCTGGGTATCGAGGTTACCGGAGGATCGATTTACGGTTTGGCTGTTCCGCAGGGTACGCCTCAGGATCGTGTTGCCGCTCTCAATGACTGCTTCAAGAAAGCATTCGAATCCGAGAGCTTTCAGTCCTTTATCGGCAAGAGTGGCGTTAATCCGGCCTATCTCGGCGCAGACGAGTTTGAAGCATATCTGGCTGCCGAATACTCCCGTTACGGCGAACTCCTGAAAACTCTCGGTCTCGCAAAAAACTGAGAAGGACTGGGACCGTGTCGAAAGGCTCCGTCATACCGCCGGCGCTGATCCTGCTGCTCGGAATAGGGATCCTGGCTGCTTCAGCCGGGATCCGTCCTGGAATGCTTGATCAGGACCCGGGGCCGGCTTTCATGCCGAGGATCTCAGGCGCCGGGCTGGTGGTTCTGTCGCTCTACCTCTTCTTTGACAGGGAGCGGCATGAGGGGCTCCCGCGAGGCAGGCCGCTGTTCAAGGTGCTCGGCACGATGGCGCTCGTTCTTGCCTATCTCAACCTGATCGAACCACTGGGCTTTCCACTTGCCACGGTGCTGTTCCTGGGCATTGAGATGGCCATTATCGGCGTGACGAGCCCGCTTCTGCTGGTTGCGGCTCCTGTCTTGCTGAGCGGTTTCATCTACTACCTGTTTCGTTTTGGGCTCGACGTCGCCTTGCCGGCAACACGCTTGTTCGGAGTTCTGATATGAGTGGTTGGTATGAGGGCGCAGTAGCGTTGATGGATTTCTCTGTCCTGATGATGATCCCACTTGGGGTCGTCCTAGGCATAGCGGTTGGCGCGATCCCCGGACTGTCCGCGACAGTGGGAATGGCCATGTTCCTGCCATTCACCTTCACACTCGATCCCCTGACCGGTCTCGTCTTGCTGCTGGGCATATACAATGGGGCCTGCTATGCGGGTGCCATCCCTGCAGTTCTTCTGAGGACCCCCGGCACGCCATCCTCTGCTGCGACCGCGCTTGATGGATACCCGATGGCGCAGAAGGGCCAAGCTGGTCAGGCCCTGACGATTTCGCTGGTGGCCAGCGTCGTCGGCGGGTTGCTAGGGACGCTCCTGCTTTCGCTTTTTGCCCCAGCACTAGCGCGTTATGCATTGTCGTTCGGGACACCAGAATATTTCGCGATCGCCATCTTGGCGTTGACCATAATCGCGTCCGTCGGTGGGGGGTCGATGGCGAAGGGTTTCGTAAGCGCCTTCATCGGGCTGACGGTCGCATCCATCGGATTTGATCCGATCGCAGGCTTCCCAAGGCTGTCCTTCGACAATACGTCGCTTGCCGGTGGGATTTCGCTTATCCCTATGCTCGTCGGCATCTTCGGCGTATCGGAAGCGCTCATCCAGCTTGAACGCGTGAGCAACGTCCATGAGCGAATGAGTGTGCTGGGGACTTTCAAACTCGGTGCCAACTGGGTGAAGCGTTTGGGCCCCACCATGCTTGGATCCACAACTATCGGCTTCGTATCGGGAATGTTGCCGGGTGTCGGAGGTGATATCGGCGGCTATCTCGCCTACAATGAAACAAAACGGCTGGCGAAGCCCGGCGATTGTTTCGGCGAAGGCGAGCCGAAAGGCGTGGTAGCCGCAGAAGCGGCCAACAACGCGAGCAACATGGGCTCTCTTATTCCGACATTGGCCCTTGGGGTTCCGGGAAATACCCAATCCGCAGTTTTGCTGGGCGCGCTGCTCATTGCTGGTGTGCAGCCAGGTCCCGGCCTTTTCGCCGCAGCGCCGGAACTGGTCTTTGGATCGTTCCTGGCAATGACCCTTGCGTACGTCTGCATGCTGGCGATCGGGTTGCTCGGAATCCGCATGTGGATACGCGTCGTTCAGATCCCCGCCGTCTATCTCTGGCCGCTCGTTATCGTGTTTTCGGTAGTTGGGTCATACGCTGTGCGCAATGAGCCCTTCGACGTCCTCGTCATGCTCATAGCCGGCATCCTCGGATACCTGATGACGAAAGCAAAATATCCCGTAGCGCCTTTGTTGATTGCAGCCATTGTCGGACCGATTGCGGAAGAGAATTTTCGCCGGTCGATGATCCTGAACGAGGGCAGTTTGATCTGGCTGTTCCAGCCATTGACAGCGACGATTCTGCTTATGGCCGCGGCATCGATCATCTTTACACTGCTCCGTCACCGGAAATCTTCTCGCCCCGATCCAACCGACAAAGTGTCATGAGGTGCGGATCGTCATGAAACATATCGTGCAAATCAGGAGCTTGTTGCCGTGTTGAAATCGAACTTCCCGCCCGCCACGGCGAACATCGAAGAGTTGAGCGCCCGCGCGCTCAATCTCCGGCGCAAGATGATGCATATGGCGTCTGGCAAGGGCGAGGGTTATATCGCTCAGGGTCTGGGGATCGCCGATTGTCTGGCGGCGATCTATTTCCACGAGCTGCGCCACGATTCCGCGCGGCCCGACTGGCCGGACCGCGACCGCTTCCTTCTGTCGACCGGCCACTATTCGATCGCCATGTATGCGGTGCTCGCCGAAGCCGGCTACCTGTCGGACGAAGAGCTGCCGACCTACGGCCTCAACGGTTCGGCGCTGCCGATGAGCACCTTCGATGAAACCGTCGGCGTCGAGATCGTCGGCGGCTCGCTCGGCCATGGCCTTGGCCAGGCCGTCGGCATGGCGCTGGCGCTGAGGCTCGACAAGTCGAATGCCCGCGTCTTCTGCGAGTTTTCCGATGGTGAACTCGACGAAGGCTCGACCTGGGAAGCCGCGATGGGGGCCGCCACCTTCAAGTGCGACAACCTCGTGGCGCTGATCGACTGCAACGGTATTCAGGCTGATGGTCCGGTGACTGTGGCGATCGAGCCGGTCGCCGATAAGATGACCGCCTTCGGGTTCGAGACCTACGAGATCAACGGAAATGACATGGCGGCGCTTGTCGACGCACTCGGTAAGTGCCGCGAGAAGAACGGCAAGCCGAAAGCCATCGTGCTCCGCACCACGCCTGGCTTCGGCGTGCCTACCATCATGGCCCGCGACCGGGCCCACTTTGTCCGCGTCGGCAACGACGAATGGGATTCGCTCATCGAAGAGTTGGAGAGAGAAAATGGCTGACAGCCAGACGATAGGAAACCGCACGCGCGGGATGGGCGAGATCGTTGACGTCGCCGGCAAGGTGACTGAGACCGCGCCTTTCGGCAACACGCTCGCCGAGATGGCGAAGACCCGGCCCGAGATCGTCGGCCTGACCGCCGACATGGGGAGGTACAGCGACATCCTGCCGTTTCGCGACGCGCATCCGGAACGCTTCTTCAACGTCGGCATGGCCGAGCAGAACCTGATCATGGTGGCTGCCGGGCTCGCCAAGACGGGCAAGATCGCCTACTGCACCACCTATTCGGTGTTCATCACGCGCCGCGCCTATGACTTTGTCGCCATTGCCTGCGCACATTCCATGGCCAACGTGAAGATATTCGCCGGCATGCCGGGGCTCGTGAACGGCTATGGCGCCACCCACCAGGCGACCGAAGACATCAACATGATGCGCGGCATCGCCGACCTGACGATCATCGACCCCTGTGATGCGACGGAGTTCAAGCAGGTGGTGCGTGCCGTGGCCGACATTCCGGGCACCGTCTATGTGCGCAACCTGCGCGGCAAGGTGCCGGTCGAATTGCCCGACGACTACCGCTTCGAGGTCGGCAAGGCCAAGGTGCTGCGTGAAGGCGACGGCGAGATCGGCATTGTCTCGACGGGTTACATGAGCGCGCGCGGGCTCGATGCCGCGAAGTTGGCGGAAAAAGATGGCAAGACTGTCGGCGTGTTGCATGTGGGCACCATCAAGCCGTTCGACAAAGCCGGCGTTCTTGAATTCGCCAAGCGCCACAAGCGGTTGATCGTCGCCGAGAACCACAAGACCACCGGCGGTCTGGCGACACTCGTCATCGAGGCGCTCTACGAGGCCGGCATCCAGAAGCCGCTCGTCAAGATCGGTCTTGCCGACAGCTTCTTCGAATGCGGCTCGCAGGAATATCTTGAAAGCAAATATACGGTCGACATTCCCCGGTTCATGACGGCCATCCGAGACGGCGTTTGACCGTGGAGAGTGGGATGGGAGGAAGTTTGGGATGAACAAGATCGACACCAGCAAGGTGGCTTATGCCAAGCCGCAACCTTTCGGCATGGTTTCTGACGTCTTCGTGCCGGGGGCGCTCGACCTCGACGGAGACGAGAAGCTCTGGGTGCCCCAGGCCGATGGGGTCTGGTTCAGGCCGCTGGTCCTGTGCGTGAGCCAGGGGTACTACGTCAACCTTCTCCGGGTGCGAAATTCCGGCGTGCTCTCACGGCATCGCCATGCCGGACCCGTGCATGCATTCACGCTTCGCGGCCGCTGGCGCTATCTCGAACATGACTGGGAGGCGGTCCCGCAAAGCTATGCCTTCGAGCCGGCTGGTGAAACCCATACGCTGGTCGTCCCGGACGATGTCGACGAGATGGTCACTCTTTTCCACGTCACCGGGGGCTATGTCTATGTCGATCCGGAGGGCGTTGCGCTTGGCTACGAGGACGTTTTCACCAAGCTCGAGGCCACGCGCCGTCACTATCAGGCCATCGGTCTGGGCGAGGAGCGCGCGATGGAACTGGTGCGCTGATGACGGCAACGGCGCTTCGCATTTTCGGCAGTCCCCGGCGTTACGTGCAGGGACCCGGTGCACTTGACCAGCTCGGCGTGAGCGCGCGGCCCTATGGCTCCAATCCCGTGCTCGTCGGCGACGTTCAGGTGATGACCATGCTCGGGGAGAAGCTTCGTGGCCTCTGTGTGGCGGAGGGGCTTGAGCCCTTTTGCCTGACGCTCGAGGGTGAGATCACCCGCCCGGCGATTGCCGGATTGCAGGAGCGCCTCGGCGACCTCGATACCAGCCTTGTCATCGGGGTCGGCGGCGGCAAGTCGCTTGATGCCGCAAAGGCGTTGGCGGTCAAGCTCGGCAAACCGGTCTTCACCGTGCCGACAATCGCCTCCAACGATTCACCCACCAGTGCGGCAATCGCCATGTATGACGACAACCACGTCATGATCGCCGTCGACCGGATGGAAGCCAATCCGGATCTGGTTCTGGTCGATACCGCGCTGATTGCCCAGGCCCCGGTGACCTTCCTTCTGGCAGGCATCGGCGACGCCATCTCGAAGAAGTTCGAGGCCGACGGCTGCCTTGCGGGCACGGGTATGACGCCTTTCGGCACGCGGCCGCTCTTGACGGCAATCGCGATCGCCGACTGTTGCTACCGGACCATCCGTCAGCATGGCGTGGCGGCAGTGGCTGCCTGCAAGCGCAAGGAGGTGACGCCGGAACTCGAGGCCGTCATCGAGGCCGCGGTTCTGATGAGCGGGCTCGGCTTTGAAAATGGCGGCCTGTCGCTGGCGCACTCGCTCACGCGCGGAATTGTCAAGACCCGCGACGCCATGGACGCCATCCACGGCTACCAGATTGCCTGGGCGCTTCTCGTCCAGTGGGCCGCCGAAGAGCGGTCCGACCAAGAAATTCTCGACCTAATAGCGTTTTACCGCGAGATTGGGCTGCCGGCATCGCTGCCCGAACTTGGCATGGGAAACCCGACCGCGCGGGAAATCGACCAGATGGCAGAATGGACCATGGTCGCGCCCCATCTCGCCAATCTCGACAGGCCAGTCTATCCGGCCATGCTCGCCGCAGCCATTCGGCGGGTGGAAACACTTGCGGGGGAGGAGGCGAAGTGATGGCTCATCAGGATCCACTGTTCGATATTTCAGGAAAATACGCCCTGATTACAGGGGCTTCGAGCGGACTGGGGCGACACTTTGCCCACCTGCTCGCCGCGCGCGGCGCTTCGGTGGTCCTTGCCGCCCGTCGTGCCGATGCGCTCGACGAGGTGTGTCGTTCGATCAAATCCGAGGGCGGAAGTGCCCAGCCGCTGGTGCTGGACGTCGCCGATGGCGAGGCCGTTCGCGCAGCGATTGCCAGTGAGCCGCTCGATATCGTCATCAACAATGCCGGGATATCGCGCACCGGCGCGCTCATCGACCTGCCGCCGGACGACTGGCAGAGTGTCATCGACGTCGACCTTTCGGCCGCCTTCCATGTGGCGCAGGCGGCTGCACGGGGCATGCGGGATCGCGGGCAGGGCGGCTCGATCGTCAATATCGCCTCGATCCTCGGCAAGCGGGTCGCCGGCGGTGTTGGCGCCTATACCGCTGCCAAGGCTGGGCTTGTTCAACTGACCCGCGCCATGGCGCTCGAATGGGCGCGATACGGCATCCGCGTCAACGCGCTCTGCCCGGGCTATTTCAGCACCGAGATCAATCAGGGCTTCTTCGACAGCGAGCACGGCCAGGCGATGGTCAAGCGTGTGCCCATGCGCCGGATCGGCGAACTGCCCGAACTCGACGGTCCGTTGCTGCTGCTAGCCTCGGATGCCGGCCGGTTCATGACTGGAACCGAAATCGTCGCCGACGGCGGCCATCTCGTCTCAGGACTTTGAGGGACAGTATCCATGGATTTCACGATTTCTCCCGCACTCGACGATCTGAGAAAGCGCATCGCCGCCTTCGTTGAAGGCGAGGTCCTGCCGCTTGAGGGGGATGCAGGCTCGTTCGACGATCACGAGAATATCCGGATCGATCTTCTCGATGAACTGCGTACCAAGGCGCGCGCCGCGGGGCTCTGGTGCCTCCAGCTGCCCGAGGAAGACGGCGGGCTCGCGGTCGGACGGATCGGCATGGCCGTCTGCTACGAGGAGATGAACCGCTCGATCTTCGGACCGGCCGTCTTCAACAGCGCGGCTCCCGACGACGGCAACATGATGGTGCTGTCGATGCTCGGCACCGAGGCGCAGAAGCGGCAATGGCTTGATCCGATCCGTGAGGGCAAGCTGCGCTCGGCCTTCGCCATGACCGAGCCCCATCCAGGCGGCGGTTCCGACCCGTCGATGATCGCCACCAAGGCGGTCAAAGACGGCGAGGACTACATCATCTCCGGGCGCAAATGGTTCATCACCGGGGCGGGCGAGGCGAGCCATTTCATCCTGATGGCGCGGACCAGCGACGATCCGCGCAACGGCCTGACCGCCTTTCTGTTTCACAAGGACCAGCCGGGCTGGGAGATCGAGCGGCGCATCGGCATCATGGGCCCTGAAGAACATGGCGGCCACTGCGAACTGCGCTTTGACGGTTTGCGCGTCCATGAAAGCCAGATCCTCGGTGGTCTCGGGCGGGGATTGAAAGTGACGCAAACGCGCCTTGGCCCGGCACGGCTTACGCACTGCATGCGCTGGCTCGGTCTCGCCAAGCGATCCGTGGAGATCGCTTCGGAGTATGCGGCGAAGCGCGAAGGGTTCGGGGTCCGGCTCGCCGATCGCGAAAGCATCCAGCTCATGCTCGGGGATCTCGGCATGCAGATCGAGATCGGCCGGCTTCTGGTGATGAAGGCCGCTTGGGCCATCGACCGCGGCGAATATGCGCGGGCCGAGGTCTCCATGGCGAAGATCCACGTCGCCAATGTGCTGCATCAGGCGGTCGATCGCGCCATCCAGATCAACGGCGCGAGGGGCTATTCCAAAGACACCGTGCTCGAATGGATCTACCGCTATGCGCGCCAGGCGCGTCTGGTGGACGGCGCCGACGAGGTCCACAAGATGGTCATCAACCGAGAGATGGCAGCCATGGGCCGCGACTTCTGGTCGTGGCGGGTCGAGGGAGAGGCCGATGGGCTGGAGTGATCCGCACCTTCAGCGGCGCGAGGCGAATTTCCAGCCGCTCAATCCCGTGCGGTTCCTGGCGCGCGAGAACGAGGCCCATCCAGAACGCACGGCCGTCATCTGGCGTGACCGAAACTGGACCTACGGGCAGTTCAACACTCTCGCCGTCCGGCTTGCTGATCTGATGCGCGGCAAAGGGATCGGGCAGGGGGACGTGGTCTCCATCCTCTCGCGCAACCGGCCCGAGATGCTGGCCGCGCATTTCTCGGTTCCCGGGCTCGGTGCGGTTCTCAACACCATCAACACGCGGCTCGATGCCGAGGCCATCGCCTATATCCTGCGCCACGCTGAAACGAAGCTTCTGCTGGTCGACGAGACCGTCGGCGCCGCTGCGTTGCAAGCTGCCAATGAGGTCGGTGTCACGGTCGTCTGGCTGAGCGAGACGGCAGGCGAGGGGGAAACTCCGGATCTTCTTTCGGGGGACATCGATCCCGATGCCCGGCTCGATGAGCGCGCCATCACCGACGAATGGCAGCCCGTCTGCCTGAATTATACCTCCGGCACGACAGGCAATCCGAAGGGTGTGGTCTATCACGCCCGCGGGGCCTTTCTGAACGCGATGGGCAACGCGCTCTCACTCGGCTTCAGCGCTGGTACGCGCTATCTCTGGACACTGCCGATGTTCCACTGCAACGGCTGGGCCCATACCTGGGCGGTGACGGCCGCGGGCGGGACCCATGTCTGCCTTGATGCGGTCGATCCTGCCGCCATTCTCGATCTCGTCGCCGATGCCGGCATCACCCACATGTCCTGTGCGCCGGTGGTTCTCTACATGCTCCTCAACGACCCGAAGGCCGCCGCGCTCAAGGGCACCGACCGACGCGTATCGGTGGCCACCGGTGGCGCAGCGCCCACGGCTTCGCTGATCAGCCGGCTCGACGCTATCGGATTCGATCTCGTCCACCTCTACGGTCTGACCGAAAGCTACGGACCGGCTTCCATCGGCGAACTCGCCGACGATATGGCCGGCGACGATGCCGCCACCAAAGCCGAATGGCTGGCGCGGCAGGGCGTGCGGCACAAAACCTCCGGCGACATCCGCATCGTCGACACCGAGACCGGTGTCGACCGGCTCGCAGACGGCAGTTCGGCCGGCGAGATTCTCCTGCGCGGCAACACGCTGATGGCTGGCTACCACAAGGATCCGGAAGCCACCGAGGCAGCCTTTGCCGGTGGCTGGTTCCACACGGGCGACATCGCGGTGCGCGAACCCGATGGCGCGATGCGGATCACCGACCGCGCCAAGGACGTCATCATTTCGGGCGGCGAAAACATTTCCTCGCTCGAGGTGGAATCGGTCCTCCACCGCCATCCCGCCGTCATGCTCGCGGCCGTCGTCGCCATGCCGAACGAGAAATGGGGCGAGACCCCGTGCGCCTTCATCGAGCTCAAGCCCTGTTCCGAGGTCGATGCCGAGGGTCTGATGACGTTCTGCCGCTCGCATCTGGCAGCCTTCAAGGTGCCGCGACACTTCATCTTCAACGAGTTGCCGAAAACGGCGACCGGCAAGATCCAGAAGTTCGTCCTGCGCGAGCAGGCGAGGGGATATGCGCAGTGAGTGCCGCAATCGACACTTCGGCCTTTGCAGACTGGCTCGGCTCGAACGATCTCGGTCAACTCGCTGATCTAGAGGCGGTTGCGGGCGGCCAGTCAAACCCGACCTTCTTCGTCCGCGCCGGCGGCAAGGCCTATGTGCTGCGCAAGAAGCCGGATGGCCCGATCCTCAAGGGGGCACACGCCGTCGACCGTGAATACAGGGTGCTGTCTGCGCTGTCGGAGACGAACGTGCCGGTGCCGCGGCCCGTCGCTTACTGCCAAGACCCCTCGGTCCTCGGCACCGAATTCTATCTGATGGAACGCCTCGAAGGCCGTGTATTTCACGACGCGTCCCTCCCAGGGATCGAACCGGATGAGCGTCGTGCGATCTATCTGTCGATGGCGGAAACGCTGGCGCGACTGCACGCCGTCCGGCCAGGCGAGGTGGGCCTCGGTGATTACGGACGCCCCACCGGCTATTTCGAGCGCCAGTATCGCCGCTGGCTGTCGCAGTGGGAGGCGGCCGAGGGCATGGACATTCCGGATCTCGACCGGCTGACAGACCGGCTGGGAGCTCACCTTCCCGACGACGATGGTCAGGTCGCGATCGTCCACGGCGACTATCGCATCGGCAACCTGATCTATCATCACAGCGAGCCGCGCGTTGTGGGCATTCTCGATTGGGAACTCTCGACGCTCGGCCATCCGCTGGCCGATCTCGGTTTCTGCTGCATGCCCTGGCGCACCACGCCGGAGGAATATGGCGGTATCAGAGGGCTTGGTTCAGAGGTTGACGGTATCCTGTCACGTGAGGATTTCGTCGCGCACTACATCCGCCACGCGCACTCCGACACGCCCCTTCAGCCCGTCCACGAGGCCTTCGCACTGTTCCGTTTCGCCGTAATCTTCGTCGGCATCGCCGAACGCGCGCGCCAGGGGAATGCTGCTGGCGCCGAGGCCGAGAAACTGGCGCCACTCGCCGGTCGCTTCGCCGCCCGCGGTCTCGAACTCATCGCATAGCGCACAATTGACAACCAACACTCGGGAAACGTCTCATGTCTGAAACGAAGAAAGTCGCAATTGTTACCGGTGGTGGCACCGGGCTCGGGCAGGCCTGCGTCAAGCAGCTTCTGGGCGACGGCTTCAAGGTCTGGTCGCTAGGACTCGATGTCGAAGAGAAGATCGATCATCCGGATCTGGTCGAACGTCGCTTCGACATCACTGACAGCGCAACCATTGCTGGCCTCGCCAATGAGATAGAGGGCGTTGACGCCCTCGTTAATGCCGCGGGTACCATCCTCTATGACCGCCGGGAATTCACCAACGAGGGTTTTGACAAGGTCATGGCCGTGAATTTCCGTGGCACCCAACAATTGTGTTTCGCGCTGGAAACCCAGCTCAAGGAAAGGTCTGGTGCGATCGTCAATTTCGCCTCCATGTGGTCGATCTTCGGGTCGGTTGGCAATCCGGCCTATTCGGCGAGCAAGGGCGCGATCGAGTCCTTCACGCGTGCACTCGCCGCGTCCTGGGGACCGTCCGGCGTAAGGACAAACGCGGTGGCGCCGGGCTGGGTGAAGACCCGGATGGCGGTCAATGCGATGAGCAATCCCGAACGCGCGGAGCCGATCATGAAACGCATCCCGATGGCGCGCTGGGGCGAGCCCAAGGAAGTGGGGCTGGTGGTGGGTTTCCTCGTTTCCCCGGCCGCCAGCTACATCAACGGTGTGACGCTGCCCGTCGACGGCGGCTACGCGATCGCATGACGACCGTGGCTGATCGCAAGACCGTTCTCGTCGTAGGTGCACTGGGCGTTGTCGGACGGGCGGCATTCGAACATTTCTCCGCACTGGAGGACTGGGAGGTCATTGGGGTGTCGCGCAGGAAGCCCGACTTTCCGGCCGAGCGCTGGATCTCGGTTGATCTTGCTGACCGCAATGCCCTGCTTGCGGCGCTTTCCTGTGTCGGACAAGTCTCACATGTTGTCTACGCGGCACTGATGGAAGAGCCGGAACTCGTCAGCGGCTGGACATCAGCCAATCAGGTGGGCACCAACACGGTGATGCTCCGCAATCTGCTTGACGCCCTCCCTGCGACGCCCGGTCGCCATCTCGTGCTGCTGCAGGGGACGAAGGCCTATGGCGTGCATCACGGTCCCTATCGCATGCCTGCGCGCGAATCCGATCCCCGCTTCATCGCCTCCAACTTCTATTACGACCAGGAGGATCTGGTGCGTGAACGGTCCGGGACCGAAGGCTGGACCTTCACCGTTCTTCGCCCGCAGATCGTCTGCGGCTACGCGCTGAACAATCCCATGAATGCGGCCATGGCGATCGGTGTCTATGCTGCGATCTGCACCGAGCTCCGTCAGCCGATGCGCTTTTCCGGCGGACCGGCCTGTTTTCAGGAAGCGGTGGACGCCGAACTGCTGGCCCGCGCCATCCATTGGGCTTGCGAGGAGCCGCGCTGCGCCGGCGAGATCTACAACATCGCCAATGGCGACTGTTTTTCGTGGCGCAACCTCTGGCCGCGCATCGCACGGCGGTTTGGTGCAGAACCGGGCATCGATCATGCCTTCTCGATGGCGCGCGTGATGCCGGACAAGGGGGGCGTCTGGGACCGCATCGTCGAGAAGCACGGCCTGCGTCCCATACCCTACGACGAGATTGTGTCGTCGTGGCAGTTCCTCGATTATCTGTTGCGATATGATCGGACTTATCCGCATCACTCATTGGTCTCAACGATCAAGGCTCGTCAACATGGTTTTCACGAGTGTTTGGACACCGAAATCATGTTTGACCGGATATATGATCGGTTGCAGGCAGCAAGTGTACTACCTCGGTAACGTCAGACTGAATAGCCCCGAGTTTTCTAGACACCCTCGGTCTTCCAGGTTGTGAGCCCGGAGGAATGACGCCCAGTCCATGCTGGTGAACTGGGAACCCTGATCCGAGTGGATCAGCACCTTGTGCTTTGGCTTCCGCCTCCACACCGCCATCAACAATGCCTGCAGGACCAGGTCCGTCGTCTGGCGGCTCTGCATCGACCATCCAACGACGCGGCGGGAGTAGAGGTCGATCACGACAGCCAGATAGGCAAAGCCTTCCAGTGTCCTGATATAGGTGATGTCAGTGACCCAGATCCGATCCGGCGCATCCACATTGAACTGCCGGTCCAATGAGTTGTCGACGACCAATGACGGCTTGCCGCCATAGCTTCCAGGCCGACGCTTGTAGCCGATCTGAGCCTTGATGCCTGCCAAACTGGTCAGACGTGCAACACGGTTCGGACAGCACGTCTCGCCCTGATCCAGCAGATCATCGTGGAGCTTGCGCCTCTCAGCGATTGCTTGCAATCGCTTGCCGGCCAGCGGATAGCCATAGACCTTGCCGCTCTCCTTCCAGGCTTTGTGGATGAGTTCTGTTTGGCGCATGTCTTCGCGAGCCCGTTTGCTCAACGGGTGCTTCAGCCAGGCATAGAAGCCGCTCGGTTGGATGCGCAGACACCGACACATAGCCCGCACCGAGAACAGCGGGCGATGCTCGGCCACGAACGCGTATCTCACTTTGCATCCTTGGCGAAATACGCGGTGGCTTTTTTTAGGATGTCGCGTTCCTCGGTGACCCTCGTCAGTTCGCGCTTCAACCGTCTTATCTCGGCTGACTGGTCGTCACCGCCAGGAGGCTGTGAAAACTTCTTCTTCCACGCATAGAGCGAGTGCGGACTGACGCCCAGCCGCTTCGACACTTCAGCGACCGGATAGCCCCGCTCGGTGATCTGCGCCACTGCGTCCCGTTTGAAATCGTCGCTGAAATTTACTTT
>Ga0160421_1000140_pt1 | contig 26778 bp, 27 predicted proteins | sample TAMARWmetagpilot_FD_108195 | JGI IMG/M metagenome (GOLD analysis project Ga0160421, IMG submission 108195) | Phycosphere-associated microbial communities from TAMU algal ponds, Corpus Christi, Texas, USA - TAMU ARW-7 10/27 metagenome pilot | ecosystem: Engineered > Artificial ecosystem >... | reverse complement strand
TCAGTTTCAATTGAGACTCTAAATTTGTTTGCCTCACTACCTAAGTAGCTTGGCTGTTAGAACTCAATCTGTACGAGTGCCCACACAGATGATTGCTTTATATTGTTAAAGAACGTTGCGACGCTGTCGCTAGGGATGCGTATAATACATCCTTTATTTTTTGAGTCAACACTTAATTTTAAACTTTCTTTTTAGAAGATTTAAAACTGAAGTTTTACTTAACTCTGTGAGCAGCTCTTGCCTCGCTATGCGTTGGCGTTCCCCGTCTCAGTGGGGTCGCATTATAGGGAGATCCGAAAACAGATCAACCCTTTTTTTAGATCTTTTTACTGTTCGAACAAAAATAGAGCAAAACAGCATAAAACTAGCTAAATCACTGGCTAAGATGATGCTTTTTTATACTGATTTTTATTATTTAATATAAATTTCATTGCTATGTTCGTTTAAGACGTTAAGATAGCAAGTTCACAATGTTAAATTAATGTTTATTTCCTGTTTATTGGTAGATCTAAAATGAAATTACCCGATCAAAAATCTTTTATCTTCTCTGTTATTCTTGCTGTAGTTGGTTTTGTTATTGTTGAGTTTGCTTTAGGCAGCTTAGCTTTAAGCCCAGCATTGCTATTTGGTGCTGGTTTATTAATTGGTGGGATTGCTATTGCTGCAATATCATCGGAAGGTGGTGAAGAAGCTGAAGTTAAAACAAAAACACTTTATGTTGGTAATCTTCCTTATCGTGCAAATGAAGGTGTTGTTCGCGCTTTGTTTGAAGAACAAGGTAAAGTTTTCAACGTGCGCCTATTAAAGGATAAAAATACTGGCAAACGTCGTGGCTTTGGTTTTGTTGAAATGGCACAGGCAGATGCAGACAATGCAATTGCTAAGTTAAACGATAGTGAGTTCCAACAGCGTACTTTAAAAGTACGTGAGGCAAAACAAAAACAAGAAGATGATTCTAGCTCTTTACGTACTGAGACGGATCAATCAGTGTAACGTGCTTTATAGCTAGCTTATTACTCAAAACATCAGCCGTTGCATAATATTGCAGCGGCTTTTTTTTGTCTGTAAATTTATTTCCAAAGTTATGCTGCTCTAGTAGGTAGTTTACTCTGCTAGCAATGGCCGCGCCTGAATCGAGTAATTGCACTGCGTTATTAAAGTACGCTTGTATAGCATCGCTAAGAATTGGGAAATGTGTGCAACCTAGTACAAGTACATCTATATCTGAGTTAATGCGCAAACGCGTAAGCTCTTTATGCAGTTTGAGTGTATCTAGCTGCTGAGTGAAAAATAACTGCTCTGCCAATGCCACCAGCTCAACACTGCTATATAAACTCACTGTTACGTTGCTGGCATGCTCTTTTATTAATGTATGAGTATAGGGGCTTGCAACTGTGGCGGGGGTTGCCAATAAGCCGATGTGCTTTGTGCTAGTTACTTCAGCAGCAGGCTTTATTGCTGGCACTACGCCTACAATAGGTATTGATGTAATTTTGCGTACTTCACTTAAGGCTGATGTAGAGGCTGTATTGCAGGCTATAACAATAAGGTCGACATTAAGCGCGTTTTGCTCAATAAAATAAATGAGTGAGCATAAACGCCCTATAATAGTTTGCTGGGTTTGCGCGCCATAAGGGAGTAACGCATTATCCATAAAGTAGCTGTACTGTGCATCTGGAATACGCTTTTGAATATGCTCAAGCACGGTGGTGCCACCTATACCTGAATCAAATACCATTATGTGGGCTGACAAACTTTGGTTCCTACTGTTTATTAAGAACGGCAGTTTGCCATGAGGTATTTATAAAAGAAAGTAGTTTAGCTTTGCTCAGACTTTAGCGCGTCGAGTGCATCGCCCGCTGAATTTAATTGGTTTAGGTTTTCAAACATTGCCTGTGTGTAATCAACTAGCTGATCGACCGCTGCTTGATCTTGGTTTAGCCACTCTATAATACCGGCAAGCTGATCTTGTAGGCCTAGTTGCGATGCTTTATCAAATGCATTTTTTAGATCGTCATTAAAAGGTGCGATCGCATCGGCTACCTCTTTTGTTGGGTTTGGCTGATATTGCTCATAACTTTTAACGGTAGCGACTGTTTTTGTTTGACGAAGGTCCATTGAAAATGCAACAAGTTGCTCACTGCCTAAGCTCAGTTCTTGTGCTTTTTCAAATGCTTCATCCAAATCACCGCTAAAGAATGTTTTACTTACACCTTGTAGCTCTTCCATCATGGCGTTAATGGCATCTTGCTCTTGCTCGTTTAAATCACCATTAACTGACATTGAAAAAGACAGCTCTCGAGATTGCGACGACGAGCTGGCAAACGATTCGCTGTTATTGCTTTGTTGATACCCGCTCGCTGTTTGAGACTCATATGCATCAGCAAAGCTAATACTGACCTCATCACCTTCGGCCGTTGTAAACTTATACTCGGCATTGCTGCTCATGCTTACATATTGTGCTTGGCTTACGCTAACACTGGCCGCTTGTGGGTTAAATAGGGTTTGCTCAAACTCATCAAGCCCCTCAAAAATGCCTTCTTTTGACTTGTCGATGCCCTCTTGCATTTCTTCGTTAAATACACCGGTGCCTTTTAGTTCATCAACCGCTTCGTCTATACCGGTTTGAACACCTGAGCGCGCATCATCTAACATATTTTTTAATTTATCGTCATCGGCACCATTGGCTTTGGCTTTATTAACTGCGCCAGATACAAAGTCGAGTACATTTTTTACTATTTCATCAAAATCGAATAAAGGTTTATCGGCTTGTTTTTGCTCAACAGGTAAACCTAGCTGCTCTGCCATTTTGTCGCCAAGCACTTTTGCAGCAAGTTCTCTGCCTCGCTGTAATGAACTTTCTTGCGGAGATTGGATTGTTGGCTGCTGTAGCGCCTCTTTATTATTGAATTTGTTTACGTTGTTGTTTGGCATATAGCCATAATTACCGATTTTCATGATCCACCTCCGTTACGTACTTAGCTTATTATCGGCTAATAGTGACAAAACTAAAGTGCATGTTTAAAAAAACAGCAACTTTATTATCAGCAAAACTAGACAAATACTGCTCGCTCCCTACAATAGCGCCGATAAATAGATCTCATAGATAAGGTAGTAGCATTAATGGCAGTGATTAAAATAGATACCACACAGTACGATACGCAGCTAAATGAAAAAGAGCAGCGTATTACGTCGCAATTTAAGCGATTTGGTGTGCAAGCGTTAGAGGTGTTTAGCTCAGAGCCAATTAACTACCGCCAACGTGCTGAATTTAGAGTATGGCACGATGGGGACGATCTATTTCATATTATGTTTGATCAGGCCACGAAAGAAAAAATTCGCGTCGACACCTTTGACCCTGCCGCGCCATTAGTTGGTGAGGTTATGCAGGTGATGATTGATAATTTAAAGTCGTGTGAAGTATTACGCCGTAAGCTGTTTCAAATCGATTATTTATCGTCATTAAGTGGCGAGATTTTAGTAAGCTTGCTTTATCACAAACCACTCGATGAGCAGTGGCTAACTGAAATAAAAGCCCTGAAAGAAAAACTGAGCAGCAAATACAACATTGACTTTATCGGTCGTGCGCGCAAACAAAAAGAAGTACTAGGCAATGATTTTGTTACTGAGCGTTTAACCGTAAACGGCCAGGAGCTTATTTATCAACAAGTAGAAAATAGCTTTACGCAACCTAATGCTAAAGTGAATATAAAAATGCTGGAGTGGGCACAAGACTTATGTAAACCACTGAGTAATGATCTGCTGGAACTTTACTGTGGTAATGGTAATTTCTCTATTGCATTGGCGGGTTCGTTTAATCGCGTATTGGCTACTGAAATATCTAAGTCTTCTGTGCATTCAGCGCAATACAACATTGCTAAAAATAAGGTAGATAACTTAGATATAATTCGTATGTCGAGTGAAGAGTTTACCCAGGCAATGAATGGCGAACGTACCTTTTCGCGTTTAGAGGGGATAGATTTAAAAAGTTACGATTGCCAAACTATTTTAGTCGACCCTCCACGCGCAGGTATGGATACCCTTACCTGTGACTTAGTAGCCAACTACGAGAACATTATTTATATATCGTGCAACCCAGAAACGCTTGAGCGCGATTTAGATCATTTAACCCGTACTCATAATGTTAAGCGCTTTGCGATATTTGATCAGTTCCCTTATACGCATCACATAGAATCGGGTGTTTTCTTACAAAGAAAATAGTGAGTTAATATTATAATGCCAGCACCTTTATAAGTGCTGGTATTTGATTTTCACTAAACACTTCAATTTGATGCTCCATCAGCAACTTAGCAGTCATACCCATGCCCTGTACTTTTACCCCACTATGGCTACCATCGTAAATTGTATTTCTACCACACGAAGGGCTCGACTCTTTAAGTAAAGCAAAACGAATTGCATGCTCATTACATAAGTCTAGGGCTTTAGCTGCACCTGATTTAAATTCTTTAGTTACATCCTCATAAGTGCTCGTTACTACTCTGCCTTGTTTTATCTCTGCTGATGCTCTAAGTGTTGGCAATCCACCAGCCACCTCAGGACAAAACATAACTAACCTATTTTCTTTACGCCATACATTAATTTGCGGGTGTAATAATGCTTGGCTTTTACCATCGTATCGAACAGGTAAGCCAAATAAACAACTCGATATTAATATTTTTTCCATTACTACATCCCTATAAACAAAAAAGCTCCTTACGGAGCTTTTTTGTTTTAGCAAACCTTACTTGTTCGCTAAATAATTAATTAATTTACTAATATCTTCTGGCGCGGTAATACCAGACTCACGGCCTAGGTTTAATTTGTATTTACCATTTACGATAAAGATTGGTACGCCACGTAGCGCGCCTTTTTCTTTAAAGTAATTTTGGTCACGCTTCATTTTAGAGCTTAATGTACGTACCGAGAAACTTTTGTATAGTTTATCAAACTTATCGCCATCAACACCCTGCGCTACAAATACATCTTTTACATCTGCAAGCTCGTTAAATTTAGCGCGCTTAGTGTGAATGTGATTAAAAATAGCCGCAACAATTTTATCTTTTTGTGGAAGTACTTCCGCAGTGGCCAGCGCTTGGCTCATCATTTGTTGGTTTTCTGGATCGCGAACACCGACAAAATCAACATGGCTCTTTTTAAATTTAACGTCTTTGTCTAGCTTTGGCTTAAACTCACCAATTAACGCTTCCATGTTATTACAAGCAGGGCAATAAAATGAGAAAAACTCTTTTACTTCTGGCTTTTTAGTCGCGCGCTCTGCCACTACATCGTAATGTACGCCTTCTTCATAAGTGGCGGCTACACTGCTCGCAGCCATAGGCAGTAGTAATGCAAGTAAACCTGCTTTAACTAATTTGATCATTGTTATTGTTCTCCGAGATTAAAGTGTTAGTAAAAAAGCAACTAACTCATTCAGTTCTTGCTGGTTATTAATGGTGTTAATGTTTATTTTATATTTATCGTTTACAATAAAGGTAGGCACACCAGTTAGCGCACCTAGTTTTGAATATTTGTTTTGTTTATCTTGCATTGCACGCTCAGCTGAAATAATTGGCATGCTGGCAATGTCTTGATCAAACGTTGCACTATCGATACCGTTAACTTCAAGCAACTTTTTAACATCTTTCATTTGCGTTAAAGGTGCGCGCTGTACATGAATACTTTTAAAAATTTGGTCGCTGATACTTTGTGCTTGACCGTGCTTTTTACCGATTAAGTAGGCGTAGCTTAAGTTGCTTTGCGCCTGTGGTGATACACCGCCTAAAAAGTTAACGTGATTTTTTATAAATTCAGTGCCCTCAGGTAGGCTTTTTTCAATTGCCTTTGCAACAGGCTCAAATTTAAAACAATGCGGACAGTAAAACGAGAAAAATTCGGTTACTTGCGGCTCTGCGCTTTTTTCTACATCAATAACAGTATACTGGTTATCGGCTTCAAACTGTGCAGCAAGGGCTGCAAATGGTAAACATAAAAGTAGTAGGCTCAGTTTCAATTTTTTAAGCATTGGTATCTCGTGTACTTTTTAAATAAAATTTTATGGCAATAACTTCAGCGGAGCTTCTTGCAGTGCTGCAAACTGCTCTTTAAGCGCTAAAATTTGTTGCTCCCAGTATTTGTCTTCAGCAAACCATGAAAAGTTCCGTACGAACGCAGGATCACTCCATCGTTTAGCTACCCAACCCATATAGTGAATAATACGCATTGCACGAAGCGGTTCAATTAATTTGAGTTGAGTGTGGTCAAAATCACAAAACTCTTCATACGCATTTACAAGGGTGTCTAACTGTAACAGCTGTGTTTGACGATCGCCACTGAGCATCATCCATAAATCTTGAATGGCCGGCCCCTGACGAGCGTCATCTAAATCAACAAACATAAGTGCTTCGCCTGCCCACAAAATGTTACCTGCGTGGCAATCACCATGTAAGCGGATCCCTTGCACATTTTTAAACTGTGTTTGCGCTTGCTCAATAACCAAGTCCAATATGGTGTAAAAAGCCGTGCTGATCCCCATAGGTACCAAATTACTTTTTTGTAGATGAACTTTAGCTGTATGCAAATATTCTTCGCAGCTAAAGGTAGGTCTGTGCTCAAATGCTTTGCTTTTAGCCACCTGATGCATACGGCCAATTAAACGACCCATTACATCAAGCTGATCCAGGTTATCAACTTCGAACTGTCGCCCGCCTACACTTGGAAATAACACAAATACATAACCTTGGTGCTCAAATAAGCTTTCTCCGTTGTGCTTAATGGGTGCAACAACGGGTACTTCGGCCTCAGCTAATTCAAATGCAAAGTCGTGCTCTTCTTGTATTTGCGCTTTGCTCCAGCGCTCTGGTCGGTAAAACTTAACAACGTAGCGCAGGCCATCTTCCGCCTTAAATTGGTAGACTCTGTTTTCGTAGCTATTAAGTGCTAATAAACCTGACTCTGCATATATACCAACGCTTTCTATCGCATCGAGAATTAAGTCGGGCGTTAAATCTTCAAAACTAAATTTACTCATGGGCTTCTTAATGTAAAAAGCGGGTTACCCCGCTTTTGTTAGTGTGTTTATCGCGCTTTAAAAAAGTTACTCGGTTGCGATATGCTTTCATCGGGGTCATTAACCGGTGAAAGTACAAAGTTAAACTCCGTCATTGGCGCTTTTAAATCATACGGGTCCATCACAAGTGACAGTGGCACATTATGCGATTGCCCTGCTTGCACTGTAAATGTTTGCTTGCCAATGTACTTAAAGTTTTCAAGGCCTTGAACATCAATATTAAAGGTTTGCTCGTACTGCGCCTTGTTGATTACTTTTAATGTATAGGTGTTTTCTACCAAGCCATTAAAGTCAACTCGATACAGTTGGTTACGGTCTCGTATTATGTCAAAGTCCATAGGCTTTCTAAATGCAATGTTAGCCACCAGCGCACTGGTAAGCACCACCAGTATGACCGTGTAACCTATGATTTTAGCTCGCAGTGGGTTGGTTTTATTTTCAGGTGTTTCGAGATTACGCTCTGTAGTATAAGAAATAAGACCCCGCGGGTAATCCATTTTATCCATTACACCATCGCAGGCATCAATACATGCGCCACAGTTTATACACTCGGCTTGCAAACCATTACGAATATCTATCCCTGTAGGGCACACCTGCACACACAAGTTACAGTCTATGCAATCGCCCATTTCTAGATCTTCGTGGGCAATTTTACGCGAGCGTGGGCCTCGGCTTTCGCCGCGTTTTTCATCGTACGTTACGGTGTAAGTGTCTTTATCAAACATAGCTGATTGAAAACGTGAATAGGGGCAAATGTGTAAACACATAATTTCACGCATCCACCCTGCATTAGCGTAAGTACACGCTGCAAAGAAAATAATACTTACCAGCGCGTAACCACCTACATTAAAGGTAACAAAGTCAGGGAGTAATTCACGGATAGGCGTAAAGTATCCGACAAACGAAATCGCCGTATATAAGGCAAATAAAACCCAACTGGTGTGCTTTGCTGTTTTTCGCCAAAACTTATCAAAGTCCATCGGGCGTTGATCTAGCCTTTTACGCTGATTCGCTGTGCCTTCAAACTTTTCTTCAAACCAAATAAATATAAAGGTCCATACAGTTTGCGGACAGGTATAGCCACACCATACTCGGCCATAAAAGGTAGTAACCAAAAAGAGTGCAAACGCGGCCAACATAAATATAAAGGCTAATATAGTGAAATCTTGCGGCCACAGCGTTAGCCCAAAAATATTGTACTTTTGGCCAACTAAATCAAATAACACAGCTTGCTGGCCATTAAAATTTATCCAAGGCAAAAGCATAAAGGCAAGCATGCCTAAAAAGCCTATACGCTGTCTAAGTAACTGATGAAGCCCTTTTACTGCGCGAACATAAATTCGGTTACGTGGGTTAAACCTGTCGTCTTGACGGCTTAAATCCGGTTGTTGGATTTTAACCTCTGCAGGTATATTCTTTACTTTAATTTGCTTGTCCATCGAAGTTCCTCAACGCCGCTTGGAAATAAAAACGTAGCAATATGTGCGTATTCTATACTGTAACTGTAGTTCGTTAATGGTAAGTGTGATTAGTTTAAATAATCAGCTGTTTGAATACTTTCAGATATTTCAGAAATATCTAACTGCTGTTGGCTATTATAACAATACTGGCTAAAATTACAGGTATAGATTGCTAATAATTTATTCATCTCAGTTACTTGCTTTTAAAATGCAGTTTATTACACTGCTTGCTAAATTTACCCCATTAAGATCAAGGTTTACGCATTCATGAAAAAGTTTATTATATTGGTCATTCTGATCCTTGCGTTTTTTACTATTGATCACCCACTAGTTAAAGAGCCCCGCGAAAAGCTATTAGGTGAAGGTGTGGGTTTTTTAAGTGATGCGAGCAAAATAAACCGTAGCCCAGCAGCCAATATGGCTAAAAACCGTATTAGCAGTGCGTTAAAGCTCTCTGAGTCTGAGCACGAATATATTGAAAAAACCTTTACCACTGATGATTCAGTGCAGTTATTTCATTTACGTTATTGCCGCGAGCGCGACCTAAATTTATATTTTTACGAAGAGCGTTTAAATACAGTGTGTAAAATTGTATCGGATGCATTAGAACAAAAGAGAGCTAAGTAGTGGATTTTTCGCAGTTAAACAAAAAAGCGAGTGACTCTTTTCATAAACAGCGCACAATACTTAAAAAGCTATCGCAAGGAAAAACCTTGCATTGTGAGCAGTGCGGCGAGGTGTTAACACTCGATTTAGCCACCAGCGAGCCGGGTAAAGGCGTTGTTAAGTGTAAAAAAGGCTGCACTGATATTATTTTAGAACTTGGCGCTTAATTATTCTAAGCGCCGTTTAATATACCTAAAAGCTACTCTTCCCACCCTTCATCTGTAATCAGCCCACTGTTTATGGCTACCACCTCAATAAGCTCGGCAAAACCTAATGCAAAGTCGCCCATTGATTCGTACTGATACTGATATAAAGCTTCGAGTGTCATGCTATTTTGCTGCGCAATTTGCACTCTTGTTTGCTCATCAACAGCGAAAAAGCTAAGCGTACTTAGCGCACTCTCTAATGCTTCTTTGTACTGAGGCTCTAAAGCGGGAGCTGTTAATAGAGGTTGTGCGTATTCTTTAGTTGCACGTAAAAAACCTTCACTCCACGCTTGGGTATAGTCTAGGTCAAAATTGGCGGGTAACTTGTAACCGGTTTCAAATACTTGCTCACTAATTTGATGGTACAACGCCATAAATAAAAACAGTATTTCTTCGTCTAAATCGTTAGCCGTATTAGGCACAATATGCGCTAACCACTGGTGAACTTCTAATGGGCTTGGCGAACAAATAACCCCAAATAGATAGCCTTGGCTTTGTGTTAATGACATAGCCTGAGGTTGAGTACTTAAAAATGCACTTAATTGCTGTGCGTGTTGCTCGTTAAACTGTGGTAATTGCATTAAATCTCTTTTGTTACATTAAAAATTTAGTGGGTAGCGGCCCTGTGTATCGGGGCGGCCTAAAAACTTAACCGCGTCGTGTACATCTTTTGGTAAGCTGGCATCAGGTTTAACATAGCCTGCTACTTTAAAGTCAAAGTTAGCTTTAAGTGTTGCGTCGGCTTCAAGACCTAACGTGTTATCTGGGTCGACCAAAATAGCTATATCGCCCGACTTACAGCTTAACATGCCACTCAGTGGGCCTATATTAAACCAGCCATTAAAGCCTTTAACATCTATATTTGGGCTGGCAATCTCGCCTTTTAATGACTCACAATAAGGCGCACCTGAGGTGTACTCGTTAAGCTCTAAAATGACTCGACCTTTAGCCGTAGCTGGTATAGGTAGTGCAATACGTTGCATGGCACGCTCTACGGTCGAGCGAATTATACCATCGGTAACTTTAACCACATTATTAAATAATCCGTAATTCACATCAGCATAGCCCGAAATATCGCTACGCTCACGCGGATTACCAAATTTTAAGTTAGCATTTAAATTACCCGTAAATAACTGCCAGCCAGCAATATCCCAGCGTACATTATTTAGCTGCTCGTCTTGATAGCGCACTTGCATCATTTGACCTTGCCATACACTCCCTACGGTTTGCCCTATTTCAAGCTGTTTTGGTAAGTACGGCTTAGCTAGGTCTAACGCAATGGCCGCTGGTAATTTCATTATGCAAAACACAATAAAACTAATAAAAAATACCACTGATAATATTATTATTTTTTTCATTAATTACTTCTCTAGTACTAAGCGGCTTACACGTACAAACCCTGATTTATCATCTTTGCTTAAATCAAGGTTCTCTACTCTTAAGCCATGCTGATTAACCAGTTCGTCTAACCATTCTATTAATTGATTAAACTCTACCGAATCAAGCGTTAAACGTAACGAGTTATCGTTAGGCTGCATTTTACTAATAGTAATACGGTAACGACTACGCGTTGAATTAACCACTTGGCTAATATTTTGATTGCTAATTGCCTGCGTGTTACCCGCCGCTTTTAACTTTACTATGCTTTCATCAACCCATACGAGCAGCTCTTGCTGAGTGACGTACGACTTTTTAGCTTTATCTATGGCGTTATTTAAAGGTCTAAAAATTCCCATTACTAAAACAAAAACAACAAATATACCACCAGCAACCATAATCAATTGCTGCTCTTGCTCTTTTAAAGAGCGCCAGTATTGCATTATTTGCTTTTTCATACTGCACCTCGCAGTTTAATTTCGCCTACGACAAAATCGCCATCGTTATTTAACGACCCTTGTTCAACCGTTAACCCTTGTTGCTCAAGTATACTTTTTACTTTACCAAACGTTTGAAAGTCTTTTGCGCGTGCGCGTATTCGCAGCTCATTACGGCGTTTATCGTAACGTAGGGTTTCTGGCGTAAATTCGCTTACTTGCGAAAACACGCCAACCAATTGGCTGGTCAAATCTAAAAACCCGGCTTCACTTTCGCCATTAATGGTTTTAAGCGCGCCCCTGATTTGGCTTTTAATTAAGTTAGGACGTACTTTAGTTCCGGGGAATGCTTTTTGGTATCTATCCACTACCTGGGCTTTAGCAAGCTCAACACGCGAGTTAAGTTGATTTAGTTCAACCAGCTTTATTGCAATGGTAGCAAATAAAGCAACACCGATAATAATGGCTGCGCCTTTCCAATAACCCCACCACAGTGCACTTTTCTTTTTAAGCTGGTACATACCTTGGCGTAAATTAAATTTAACGCTTGGAAGTTGTTTAGCAAATAAGGCCAATGGTAAATCGTAGTCGCTTGCTTGCGAAATTAGGTTAATACTTTCAGGAAACTGATTAGCCGGGCTATAGTGCTTTACGCTCGGCTCGCCAAGTGCACTTAAGTAATCCCTTAGCCAGCTATTCTCAACGGCACTAATATGCCAATCGCCTCTTTTTAATAACCACTGATTATTAAGCTCTATGGCGGTTAATGTATCATCGTCGGCTGTAGGCAGTAGCAGGGCATCAGGTAAAATGGTGTATACCGCCAAGTTATGCTCTGAAAATAAAGCAAGCCAAGCCTCAAACCACTCGCGGTCAGTTAAGGCAACATTAATTGCATGCTGCTCATTAATCATAGTGGGCTCGCCAATTGCGACAAATAGCTCGTCTATATCGCACGCAATGTCTTCTTCAAGCATGTATGGCAACGCTTGCTCTAACTTACGATTCCACTTAGTCGGCAACGCCACTGTTTTAAGCTGCACCTGATCGCTAGGCAGTAATACCACTACCTCGCGGGTTTGCGCTTTTTCACTTAGCTCACTTAAACGGCTTGCATCGGTTAATTCCCCACTGGCAATTATTTCTTGTTCTTGTGGTGAATAAATTAACCAATTTAATTTATCTTGCTCTGTTTGACCCGTGCGGATCAGCAGTATTTCTGTCACTGTACGCCTCCAAATTTTCGCGCCAGTATCGTTACTTCGCCATTTTTGGTATGAAGTAATGTGGTCATCGAAAAACGCAAATCGACAAATGTCGCCTGCGTTTGTAATTTAAAATATTCGCTATTAATACTAAATAATTCTTTAACCGAATCTAAATTTGTACCGCCTTGCTGCTGTACCTCGGAAAAAAATTCATCCACGCTATCAAATCCGGTTTCAGGGCGAGCTGCTATAACGGCCTCTGCGCCCGATAACGATAATTCGTCAATCATGGCACTTAAAATAAGTGCCTGTTCGGGAAGTAACGTATTGACGTTAATCGATAATAAGGGGGACCCCGGAATAACACACACAAAAGGTAATACCTTTTCCATTACTAGCGGATTAAAACCTTTTACCAAACGCAGCTCAGAAGGTGATGCAAATAAACTATTTGCGCTCATATAAGGGTAATCACGCGATAAATACTCGTCTTCTTCAGCGCCTGAACGATAGGTAATGCTGTTTTCATCAAGCCAGTCAAATACACTGTCTGCCATTGCTTCTTCGCTTTCCTCGGCAGGTAAATCTTCAATGTTTTCTAATAATGCAAAGAGTGCTTTATGAGCAGGGTTGGTTTTGCTGGTAGAGTTTGGGTCTGGCACTTCCCCTAATGCATTTAAATTTAAACACGCCTGTAAGTCAGTAATTTTACCGCTTAGAGTACCGTTATCTACAGGGTATTGGGTGTCGCCTTGTGTGGCCCAAACCTGATCTAACGAGGTTTTGTCAGGATCATCGTCTTTACTTAACTTTAGTGCCTTTATTGCCAACTCTTCACCGCCGTAGGCATACCACTTTGCTTGTTGGTGACCTTGCAGGTTAGTGCTTTTTTGAACCTGCACCATTAAATTAGCACTCATTTCTACGGCTAATATCGCGGCTAGTGCAACAATAAAAAGCACAATAACTAATGCGGCACCGCGTGATTCGCGCTTATTCATTAATTACTCTCCCCGCTGTTTTTGCCCTGCCCGGGTACTAAAAAAACACGACGAATAGGCTCTGCCTCAATTTGTTGTAAAGTAACCGCAACCGCTTTAGGTAAGGCTTTTATTTGCCATTGCTCTTGCCACTCGTTGTTGGCATCTAAAAATTCAAATTTAAGCTCTTCAATACCTTTTAAAACAACTTGTACCCGCGGCTCCATATTATCAAGCTGATCTACATACACTCTGTATACACGCTCTAAATTGTCATCAAGCACTCTATACCCTACGGCTTGTAACTCAGAGCGAGGCAGCAAGTTGATTGGGTTTACCCAGCCATCGCGTACAAACGCAATACCATCGTATTGGCTTTCTAATATATAACGCCCTGCTAGTAAGTATTGCTCTTGCGCATCACCGGCTTCGTTACGTACAGTGCGCTGAGTCATTTGGCTAAAGTCTTGGTCCATTAACCTAAATGCGGTTTGTAGGCCGTTAAGCTCCGCTATTTTTTCATCAGACGCTTCTTTTGCTTTGGTGGTTGAGTCTAAAATTTGGTGAGTAGCCATAATCACCACCGCTAAAATAGCCATAGCAACTAATACTTCGATTAATGTAAATCCGCGCTGCTTCACTTATTAGCTGCCTTTATTTAAATAAGTTGAAAGCTCGTACACCGATTGCTCGTATTTTTCGTCGCTAAAAACATTTATGGTCACTTTTACAAAGCTTTTGTCTGCAGTTTTTGCTATTTCTTGCTTCCAAAACCACTCAACGCCCGCCATTACTTCGCTGCCGCGCGCGCCATTTTTAGCCTGCCAGTCTTTACCTTTACTACGCTGCACCACAAGCACATTTTCTGCCACCCACGATGCATACGTTTGCTCTTCAAGTGTTGTTAAATGATTTATATGCTCGCCGGTTGCTTGCATAGCTGCAATCCCAGCCATAGCACAAATACTTAACGCCACAAGCACTTCGAGTAAGGTAAAGCCTTTATTTAGCCTCATTATTATGGCTCTTTTCGCAAATTAACAGGGGCTGTAAATTCCCCTTCAATGTAATACACAGGCTCGCTTTGTTCTTTTAATTCAACAATAAGCTGAAAGGCGCTGACCTCGCCAGATGATAAAATAAGGACTTGCGGTATTTTTAGTTTTTCAAGCTCTAATAAGCTATCGTCATCGCCGCCGCTCATTAGTTCACGCCAATTTGCTTGCTCAAGTAAGTTCTCTTGTGACCAGGCTAAATCTTCTAAATTGAGCGTGAGTTTTAACCGTTCATCCAGCTCAATGGGCTTGTAAAGATCTTCGCGGTCAAAGGTAATCCATTTTTCGCCATCAAATACTAGAAACTCAAGGGTGTTTTCTTCAACCATTAAGCCAAGTTCTATTTGATTTAAAATAGCAAATTCAGAGGCCATGTTAATGGTGGTATGCAGCCTAAGCGCTTGTGTATCAAGCTCATCTTCGGCGCCGCCTTCTAAGCTGTATACCACCATTTTGGTCGCAAATGCGATAATTGTAAGTACCACTAAAATTTCTATTAAGCTAAACCCACGGTGGTGGGCGCGCATACGATTAAGGCTTACTTGCATAGTAAGCCTCGTGCAATCGTATTTAACCATACTGCTGGGTTAAGTCGCATTTATTGCTCGTCTTCGTTCCAGTTGCCAATATCATCATCGGTACCGGCTTCGCCATCAGGTCCCATTGAAAAAATATCAAACTTGCCAATTTCACCTGGGCTAATTAGCTGGTACGGGTTACCCCATGGATCTTCTGGTAATTCATTTACAAAACCACCATCAGGGAAACGCTTAGGAATTGGCTCAATGCTGGTTTTATTGACCAATGCTTCTAGGCCTTGCTCTGTGCTTGGGTAGCTTTTATTTTTAAGCTTGTATAAGCTCATTGCATCTTCAAGCTGTTGAATATCTAGATGTGCTTTATCGATAGCAGCTTCTTCTTGTTGGCCCATAATATTAGGCGCCACAATTGACATAATCATCCCGATAATAACCAATACCACCATTACTTCGAGTAAAGAAAAACCTGATTGTTTATTCACGTAAATACCTCATTTTCCAAAAACATAATTTAATTTGGCGTCATCTAAGTAAATACTAACTTAGCTAACCCCTTAAAGCTTAAAGTCCTACCGCTTTATTCATTGCCATTATTGGCTGTAAAATAGCCATTACTATAAACAAAACAATCACCGCCATTGAGGCAATCATTGCTGGCTCTAATAATTTTAATGATACGTTTACCATGCTTTCAAACTCACGGTCTTGGTTATTAGCCGCGCGCTCTAACATTTGTTCTAGCTCACCTGATTTTTCACCGCTGGCAATCATGTGCAGCATCATCGGCGGAAACAACTTAGTTTGCTGTAAAGCCGCTCTTAGGCTTGCACCTTCACTGACTCTATCGGCAGCATCTGCCACCGATTTTTTCATTTTTTTATTCGCTAATACGCCACCCGATATGCGCATACCTTCAAGTAGCGGTACTGAGCTTGACGATAAAATACTGAGCGTACGTGCAAAACGCGCGGTATTAATACCCCGCGCTACTTTACCAAAACCAGGCATGTGCAGTACGCGGTCGTCCCACCAAAAGCGAATTTTAGGTTGTTTAAGTGCATGTTTAATGCCTACTGCCAGCGCAGTAATGACTAACAAACTTATAAACCAATAATTTTGTACAAAGTGGCTGCCTGCCATAACCCATTCGGTCGTCCAAGGCAGTACTTGCTTAGTTTTTTCGAAGGTTTTTAAAATTTTAGGCACAACGGTACCGAGTAAAACCGAAACAATACCGATAGCAAAAATAACCAAAATGGTAGGATAAACCATGGCTTGAGTAATTTGGCTGCGCATGTGTTGGCGCTGTTCAGTGTAATCGGCAAGGCGATTTAATACTTGGTCAAGGTGCCCTGATTTTTCACCTGCGGCTACCATTGCTCGGTATAAATCGTCAAATACATGTGGAAATTCACTCATGCCATCGGCCAGTGTATAACCCTCTACTACCTTTGAACGTACCGACATAAGCATACGTTTTAGGCGAGGCTTTTCACATTGCTCTGCCACCGCCATGACAGCCCCTTCAACTGGCAATGCCGATTGAATGAGCGTAGCAAGCTGGCGCGTAATAAGGGCCAAATCGGAGGTTGATACGCTGGGTTTAAAAAAACGACTTAATAACGGCGTTTTTGCGCCACTAACCTGTTTTTCCCCTTCTGCTGCAGGGACAACTTCAAGCGGCGTAAGTTTTTTTTCGCGCAGCGCTTGGCGAATTTGCTTAGCTGTATCGGCTTCTAAAATGCCTTTTTGCTCTTTCCCTCGACCATCAAGGGCACGGTATTCAAACGCCGCCATGGTTAGGCTTCCTCACGGGTAACGCGTAGAATTTCTTCAAGGGTTGTTTTGCCTGCCAGTACGCGGCTACAGCCATCTTGGCGTATGCTTGGGCTTTTTTGGCGAATGTATTTTTCAACACTTTGCTCGCCTTTACCGCTGTGGATCATTTCGCGTATTTCTTCATCAACCACGAGTAATTCATGAATACCAGTACGGCCGCGGTAACCATTAAAGTTACACTCTTCACACCCTACTGCGCGGTAAATTGTAGGTGCGCTATCAAACGGTACACCTAGCAGCTCACACTCACGTTCATCAGCAGTGTGACCTTCTTTACAGCTATTACATAAAGTACGTACTAAGCGCTGCGACAGCACGCCTAACAATGATGATGACAGCAAGAATGGCTCTACACCCATGTCTTCCATACGGGTAATTGCGCCCGAGGCGGTGTTGGTATGTAGCGTAGACATAACTAAGTGACCTGTAAGCGATGCTTGCACGCCAATTTGCGCGGTTTCAAGGTCACGTATTTCACCGACCATTACCACATCGGGATCTTGACGTAATATTGCACGAAGCCCGCGGGCAAAGGTCATATCTACTTTGGTGTTTACTTGTGTTTGACCAATCCCCGGAATTTCGTACTCTATTGGGTCTTCTACCGTTAAAATATTACGATCGCGAGAGTTTATTTGGCTCATACCGGCGTACAAGGTGGTACTTTTACCAGAGCCCGTTGGGCCAGTAACCAAAATAATACCGTGTGGTTTACTAATTAAATCAGCAAACAACTCTCGGTTTTGCGGCGTCATGCCTAAATCTTCAAGATTTAAGCGAGCATTGTTTTTATCAAGTAAACGCAGTACTACACGCTCACCAAAGCTTGATGGCATGGTAGATACACGCACATCTACTGCACGCCCTGCAATACGAAGGCTAATACGACCATCTTGCGGAATACGTTTTTCTGCTATATCTAGTTTCGCCATTACCTTAATACGCGAGACGAGTAACGAAGCAAGCTTACGATTAGGTTTAAGCACTTCTTTTAATACGCCATCAACCCTAAAGCGAATCACAAGCTCTTGCTCAAAGGTTTCGATATGTATATCGGATGCACCTTCTTTAATTGCTTCGCTTAACATGGCGTTGATTAGTTTGATGATAGGCGCATCATCATCGCCGGCTAATAAATCTTCGGTTTGAGGGAGCTCATCGGCAAGGGAGAATAAATCGACCTCATTACCAATATCTTCCATCATTTGTTGTGTTTCAGAGCTGTCGCGCTGATACGCAGCCTCTAATAGTAACTCAAATTTATCGTCAGCTAATTGCTCGAGGGTAAAGCCTTCACCTGCAATGCGACGCACTTCTAGCAATACTTCAACATCTAGCTCGCCGCGGTAATACACAACTTGCTGTTCATTATTTTTACTAAGCAGTACACCCGCTCTGCGCGCATACGAAAAAGGTAAACGCTTTGGAGGCAACTCAACTAAATCGTTACTTGTAAGTAACTCCTCAGAGCGTGTTTCATCACTACGATGAACCACGTCTTCGTTTATTTGTTCTATTGCGCTAGTCATCTTCACGCTCTGCACGTTCTTTAGAGCTCAATGCCTTTAAGTGCTCTTCATAAGTTGGTGGCAGTATAAGCTCATCATCCCAAGATGGAAGTAAAGGAACATCTGAATTTGGCATAAGCTCTACGCCATCTTCTTTCTCTTTCATTTGCTCGCCACGGATAAAGTTATACTTATTAAAGCTTAACTTATTCATATTAACGCCATCGCGAATAATAGTTGGGCGAATAAATACAATAAGATTACGCTTACGTTTGGTCGTATTAGTTGACTTAAATAAGTGACCTAAAATTGGAATATCACCTAAAATTGGTACCTTAGATACACTTTCTTGTACGTCTTCATCAATTAGGCCGCCTAACACAACCATACCGCCATCATCAGCCATAACGGTTGTGGTAATGGCGCGCTTATTAACAGAAATATCAACAGCGGTTGCACCACTTACACTCGATACTTCTTGTTCAATTAATAATTGCACTGCTGAGCCATCGTTAATTTGTGGTGTTACTTTTAGTTTTACACCCACTTCTTGGCGTTCAATGGTTTGAAATGGATTATCGTTATTACTGCCTGTTTGCGAACCAGTAATAATGGGCACTTCTTGACCCACTATCATCGACGCTTCTTCGTTATCCATGGTGGTAATGGAAGGTGTAGCCAGTATGTTTGAGTTAGTGTCAGTTGAAACGGCCTGAATAATTGCACCCCAGTCGTTTTTAACTAAACCAAACGCTAAGCCATTTACACCACTTAGTAGCGAGGCAAGTGCCGAATAATCACCCTCAGTTGTTTCATCGTAGCTGGTTACGTTACCTGATTCTGTGCCTATTATTGTTTGTGTGGTTGTGGTGTCTTGCGCTTGAATACCTGCAACCGCTAATGAGCCTACAGGCACAGTTGAGCCATTATTAAACTGCAACATACCGCCATCTTCTGAAATCCATTGCGTACCTAAATTAACGCCATCCGATTCCATTACTTCAACAATAATCGCTTCTACAAGTACTTGCGCACGGCGAATATCGAGCCTATCAATCACGGTCTCTAATGAGCGCATGGTATCGGGCTGTGCCGTAATAACTAATGAGTTTGAGTCAGGGTGGGCTTCAATACTGGCATCGTTTTTATTGTTTGTGCGAGTTTTACTTGTGCCTTGGCCATCTTCTGCAAGCGTTTTACTTACGCCTTGCAGTACTTTTACTAAATCCTCTGCTTTGGCGTAGTTTAAGTAAAATACTTTGGTATTACCTTGGCTTTCAAGTTCGCCATCTAGGCGCTTAATTAGTTCTATAGCACGGGTACGGGCTTGCCCTTCACCGCTTACTATTACGCTGTTAGTACGGCCATCGGCAACCACCTTAGGGATCAAAAATTCAGGAACGCTGCCTTTACCGCTGTCTTTGTAAATATTTTCAACAACCGATACTACATCGTCTGCCGTTGCATATTTAAGCTTAACAATATCTACACGCTTATCACCGGCTTGATCCACCGAGCGAATAATTTCTACTAAGCGATTAACCGACGCTGCATGACCAGTAAGCATCATGACATTGGCAGCATTAAAGTTTGCTACATGGCCACCGTCTTTTTGGTCGCTAAATTGACGTACTAATGGACCAAGCTCTTGAACACTTACATTTTTAACGCGTACCACACGGGTGATCATCATATCGCCCGATGCAGCGCTGTTTTCTGTAATTAGCGGCACATTTGATTTTTTAGCGTCAGAGCTTTTTTCAATCTTGATAATACCGTTGTCCATTTCTACTGCTGAGTAGCCATACACTTCGAGTACATTTAAGAAAAATTGGTAGTACAGCGCTTCATCCATTAACTCATAACTGCGTACGTTTACTTTACCGCGCACATTTGGGTCAATGATCACTGTTTTATTAAGGTTTTTACCAACAATGTTTATAAACTCGTTGATATCTGTGCCTTTAAAGTTTGCAGCATATTCAACAGCTGAAACCGACAACGAAATACTGGCTGCTAAAAAAAGCGCTGCGTACTTAGCTAACCCTTTTTTAATTTTTTTGAGGTGTAGCACCTGAACCATTATGTTAAAACTCCAAAGCTAAGTTATTGCAGGCTAAATTGCACATCGATTTGCTCACCATCACGTTCTATCGTAATTGTGGCATCGCTGGTATTACGCAGCTCATTAATAGCTGCCATTGCCTGTTGTAAATCTGTTAATTGGTAACCGTTAATAGCCACGGCTAAATCATTATTTTGTAGGCCCATTTGTTTAAACAGAGCAGGCTCTTTACCTGGGCTTAAGCGATAGCCGATTAACTCGCCATCGCTCATTGCTTGTGAAACACGAATATAATCAAATAACTTACCAGGTTCACTTAGTAGCTCTTCTCGTGTTTCTATTATTGCTTCTTTTACATCTGGGTCAGCGGTTGCGTTAATTTGCAACTCGCTTTGTTCTATTTTTTGCGGCCCCATGTCTTGTGCTTCGCGAGCGGCAAGCACAGGCATAGATACTTTTTTACTAAAGTCGAGACCATCTAGCATTAGCGTTTCAAATCGGCCGTTTACACTTAAAATAACGCGATCGGGAAGTATTTGCGCAACCTCTGCACGGGTGCCTTGTACAACCTCTTCAACTAAGTAACTAACTTGTCGTCCCTGTGACTCAATAATAGCAATACCTGCCTTGTCGTCGTTACTTACAGCAACAATACCAGTTAGATTAATACTTAAGCGTGTTTCTGGTGCATTATTAATTACTTCGTTTTGCTGCGCAGTATTGGTTTTATTTGTTACAGTTTTTTTACCAAATAAAAATTGCTCTATAATATTTTGTACTGAGGTAGTACTAGAAGCCTTCGATGCGGCTGAATAGTGAGATGGAGTAAGCGGTGTAGAGACCGGTTGTGGCCATACCAGCCAAACTAATTTTGAGAGTAAATAAGCAAGATAAACAACGACTAACAGCGTAACTACTGCGCTTAATTTAGCATGGGGTAGCCGTGTTAAAAATTGTTTAAGCTGTTGAATTTGCTGTTCCATAATAATGTTCTTATTTTAATTTACTGCATAAGCGCGTACCCATAGTACCCTTTCATTTTTCATTCAACAAGCACACTAATATTAAACTTTGTAAACAGATTAATATAACAATGTAACGTTGACTAAAAAACCAGCACGCGCCGTAATACCTTCATCCTACGATGATTTCATGATAAATTTTACGATATATAAATAGTCGATTGAAGAAGCCTAATGAGTAAAAAAAATAATACTAATGCCGACTCAGACCACAACAGTGAGCCAAAAGTTCGATTAGATAAATGGTTATGGGCTGCGCGCTTTTATAAAACCCGTGCGCTTGCACGCGAAATGGTGCAAGGCGGCAAAGTACATTATAATGGGCAACGTACTAAAGCGAGTAAAATTGTGGAGGTTGGCGCAACCATAAAACTTGCCCAAGGCGTTGATGAAAAGCTTATCAAGGTACTTAAAGTGCTTGAAAAACGCCAAAGCGCCCCCATTGCACAGACCTTGTATCAAGAAACTGATGCAAGTATTGCAAAACGCGAAGAAAACGCCATCGCACGCAAAAATAACAGCTTCTTTGCTCCACATCCGGATAAAAAGCCCGATAAAAAGCAACGACGCGAACTTTTAAAAATGAAATCAAGTTAGGTATAGCCGCTCATGCAACAAGATTTACTTCACCGTTATTTATTCGACAAACTCGATGTTCGTGGCGAACTCGTTCAAATTGAGCACGCCTACAACGAGATGATAGCTAATCACAATTACCCTGAGCCAGTTAAAGCATTATTAGGTGAATTACTCGTTGCAACGTGTTTATTAACTGCTACTTTAAAGTTTGAGGGTGAAATAGCCGTTCAGCTACAAGGCGATGGCCCTGTTAAATACGCTGTTATTAACGGCGATGATAAACAAAATATGCGTGGTATTGCGCGCATGCAAAGCGAGGTTAGCGGCTCAACGGTAAAAGAGCTTGTAGGTAAAGGTTATATGGTTATTACCATTACTCCAACCAAAGGCGAACGTTATCAAGGCATAGTGCCTCTTGAGCACGATACATTAAGTAAATGTATTGAAAGCTACTTTGAGCAATCAGAACAGCTAAAAACACGCCTTTGGTTTGCAACCGACACAACAGAAGGGAAAGCCAAAGCCTGTGGGTTGTTTTTACAAGTACTGCCTGTTGATAAGCAAAAATCAATTAATGACTTTACTCACTTAGAAGCCTTAAGCGATACAATTAAACGCGAAGAGCTATTAGAGCTTGATGCCAATACCGTATTAACGCGCTTATATCACGAAGATAACCCGCGCGTATTTGACCCGCAAGCTATTACATTTAAATGTGGCTGTAGTAGAGAGAAAACCATTACTGCTTTAGTTAATGTAGGCCAACAAGCATTACTTGATGATGTTGCTGAAAATGGCGCTGTTAACATTAGCTGCCATTATTGCTTAAAAGAATATGTTTTTGACGAGCAAGATGTTAAAAACATTTTTAATTAACCTCCCACCTCATAATCAAATATAAAGCCGCAAAATATGCGGTTTTATATTATAAAATGATGATACCGGTGTCATGAATTTTGTTAATTTACTGACACCGGTATCATTGAAATTATTCATGTTTTTTAGCAAATATATGTGTTTTTAGGGCCTTTACAGGCTCGAATATCTCAAATCCTTCTGTTACTATAATTTCAGCTTAAGGGAACTAAGAACCCAGAGCTATCCCGTTCAAACTCTCACACATAGTTAGGTATAAACATGACTACAAGCGCAACACGTTTTGTCGATTTAACCGCAGCTGAACTTGTCGAGCATGCGATTCGTCGTGGCGAAGGGACACTAGCCGCAAATGGAGCCTTTGTTGCAATTACAGGCAAGCGCACTGGTCGCTCTCCTAAAGATCGCTTCATTGTAAAAGAAGCAACAACGCAAGATGATATCCAATGGGGCAATGTAAACCGCCCATTCGATGCTGACAAATTTGACGCTTTATGGGCTCGCGTAGAAGCACATGTGCAAAGTAATGACCACTTCACCTCTCACCTAGAAGTTGGCGCAGACCCTGAGCACTATCTACCTGTAGTTGTTACTACAGAAACAGCGTGGCACCATATTTTTGCTAAAAACATGTTTATTGAGCCTAAAAACTATAATGCATCTGATTTACCCCAATGGCAGGTAATGAATGTACCTTCGTTTGTTTGTGACCCACAGCGTGATGGCACCAACAGCGACGGCACTGTTATTATTAACTTTGCTCAACGCAAAGTGTTACTTGCTGGTATGCGTTATGCCGGTGAAATGAAAAAATCGATGTTCTCCGTTCAAAACTTTCTTCTTCCAGCAAAAGGTGTATTACCAATGCACTGCTCTGCTAACGTAGGAGAAGCGGGTGATACAGCACTATTCTTTGGTTTATCGGGTACTGGTAAAACAACTTTATCGGCCGACCCAACACGCTTTTTAATTGGTGACGACGAACACGGTTGGGCACCAGGAAGCGTATTTAATATCGAAGGTGGCTGTTACGCAAAATGTATCGACCTCTCACAAAAAAATGAGCCAGTAATTTGGAATGCTATTCGCTTTGGTACAATTTTAGAAAACGTTGTACTTGATGAAACACGCACACCTGACTTTAACGATACAAGCTTAACGCAAAATAGCCGTGCTGCTTACCCGCTAGAGCACGTAGAAAAGCGCAAAGTTGAAAACCGTGCTGGCGAGCCAAAAGCTGTTGTATTTTTAACCTGTGATGTGAGCGGTGTTTTACCGCCGGTTTCTGTACTTAGCGAAGAAGCCGCTGCTTTTCACTTTTTAAGTGGTTATACGGCTAAAGTGGGCTCTACAGAGATTGGCTCAACTAGCGATATAGAATCTACATTCTCAACGTGTTTTGGCGCCCCTTTCTTCCCTCGCCCTGCAGGTGTTTACGCTGAGCTGCTTATGAAGCGTGTACGCGAATTTGGCGCAAGGGTTTACCTTGTTAATACAGGGTGGACAGGCGGCCCATACGGTACCGGTGAGCGTTTTGATATTCCAACTACCCGCGCTGTAATAGATGCAATCGTATCTGGTAAATTAGCCAATGTAGAGACCCAGCATATCGATGTATTAAATCTAGACGTACCAGTGGAAGTCCCTGGTGTGGATAGCAAGCTACTTAACCCAATTAATACATGGGAAGATAAAGCAAAATATAATGAATATGCAGCAAAACTTGCCGCTGACTTCACTGAAAACTTCGCTAAATACGATGTATCAGATGATATTAAAAATGCAGGCCCAAAAGCATAATTAATTACCAAGCCTGATTTAAACGCCAGCCTATAAAGCTGGCGTTTTTGTTTGCTAAGCTAACTTTATTGCTGCGACATTTTGTCGCAGCTCTTTTCTATTAAACAAAGATACAATGCTCCTTCCCTATACCGCATATTTTTAATGGTCACTCTTTTATGCGTTTTAATGGTTCATGGCGAAAAATAGCAAGACGTGTACATTTATACCTAGGATTATCTATTGGAGGTGTACTCGCACTCATTGCTCTAACAGGTTCTATACTCGTTTATTACCCCGAACTAGATGAAAATATAAGTAATTTAAGTACAGAAACAGCGAGGCCTATAAATTGGGATACCGCATATCAAACACTAAAAACTCACTACCCAGATAAACAAGGCTCGTGGCGTTTAGAAAGCACTAAAAATAAACATTATATTCCCGCAAGATATTACAACCCAAACGAAACAGTGGATCACGCTTTTGCACCACTTATGGTTTGGCTAAGCCCTGATGGCAGGCTTATATTACGTGAGGATGTATGGGGTAACTACTTTGTTACCTGGATTTATAACGTACACTTCTCGTTACTTGCAGGTAGCGCTGGTACAATCGTTATAGGTTATATAGGAATAGGTAGCCTTATACTCCTCATATCAGGCCTATGCGCTTGGTGGCCAAAAAAAGGGCTATGGACTAAGGCTATAAAGTATAAAGCGCGCAGCTCTTTACTGGGCGTGTTATATGACTGGCACAAGTTGCTTGGTTTAATTTTTGCTCTGCCTTTAATCTTATTAACAGCAACCGGCATAATGCTAGCAATACCCAAGCAAACCGATCCTTTAATAACAGCCCTGCTTGGAAATATAGATAAACCTAACAGCGCAATAATAAAACCCCAGCGCAGTATTTCTTTATCAGCAGCACTTAGTACAGCACAAGAGGCCATGCCAAATACACGGCTAGCATGGGTAGAAACCCCGTCAAATCACAATGCGGTATATCGGTTTAGGTTCAAAACCAAAAGCGATCCCTCTTATCGCTTTCCTCACAGTTATGTGCAAGTAAATGCAAGCACAGGAGAGCTCATAAGTGTTTTTAATATAGATAAGATGAGCATTGCCAGTAAATTTAAAAACTGGTTGCATCCACTTCACAATGGCAGCATTGGCGATCAGCCATTACGAATTCTTTGGGTTTTATCAGGGGTAGCCAGCGCTTTGTTATTTGCCCTGGGCCTTTTTAGGTGGCTCATTAAAACGAAACGATTTAAGTACACTATAAGCTAATGACAAAGCTTATTTAATATATCAAACGAGCTTTTCACAACCTAAACCTGATTGTATAACTACGACCTAACTTACGACCTGCTTACGACCTGCTTACGCAGCGTAAATCAAAGCAAAGGCTATATAGATAGTCAAACCGCCTTATACCAAACTTGAGGTACTACGCATGAGAATAAGCTAAGCCCTATGAACTGTTTAAAATTAATTAATTACTTTAAGTTATATTATATTGCGTGCTTTAATCGCGGGCTTCGTGAGCCTCAATTCACGCTACGGAGGAGTGGCGGAACTATATAATGGCAGGTATTTCACTTTTCTAAAAAACGCTCATCTCTCATGCAGCTTTCTGGTATTAGGAGTCGGAGCACTACACAGCAGAATGTCGTGCGGACTAAGGTATGCGTATGTAAAAACGCTATATTTACCATACAAAGATGTGTGGTGAGCCTTATCCGCGGGTTTCGTGATACTCAACCCACGCTACGGAGGTGGTGGAGACTGTGCGAATAAAATCTGGAATGTATTTTTACTTTTCTGCGGACGTAAAAAAGCTCGGCTCTTTCGAGTCGGGCTTTCTTGTATTTGGAGCTTGGCGATGTCGTGGTGCCCTCAGCGGTAGAGAGTCACATAGCAAATCCACATTATCATTGCGTCGGGAGTCGCTACGCTCGCCCGACCTACATGATAGGTTTAAAAGTGAGTATTAATTGCTCAATGGGTCTGGTTATTTACTAAACTCCAGACAGCAAAAAACCCGTCACATCGCTGTAACGGGTTTCTCTTATTTGGAGCCTGGCAATGTCCTACTTTCACATAGCAAATGC
>Ga0160421_1000137_pt1 | contig 29827 bp, 26 predicted proteins | sample TAMARWmetagpilot_FD_108195 | JGI IMG/M metagenome (GOLD analysis project Ga0160421, IMG submission 108195) | Phycosphere-associated microbial communities from TAMU algal ponds, Corpus Christi, Texas, USA - TAMU ARW-7 10/27 metagenome pilot | ecosystem: Engineered > Artificial ecosystem >... | reverse complement strand
GTCGCTTGCGCGGCTCTCTTGGAGTAAAAACAAGGGCGAACTTATGGGCGCCAGCGGCGCGCCGCCCTCGTTGGTGACCGCCTTATAGGACCCACAAACCAATCAAGTCAACAAAGAAAATTCGGAAAAAACGAAAAAAGTCGAGAAGCCCGGATTCCCCTGCGTCAAGCCTTCCCGCTACAGACGCCGGAAATGGAAATGTGTCTAATTTCCATGCAATCACAGTGGCATGACCAACTTTAAGGCGTCACAATCCGCGCGCACCTGTCAGGCACTGGCTGGTCCGGGAGGGTTAAACGGCGGCCGAAGCCTTTCCATGGCGCGTGTGCCAGACATTCACACAACGCATCCTGCAGGAACCCCGCTTGTGCAGCATGCTCCGGTCATTCGTTGCGTTCCTCCCCTGTCCTGAAACACGTTCGCGATTTTCCTGCCACGGTGTGCGAGCGGATCGAAAGTGGGTTCGCCATGGAAAGTGTTCACGACAAAGGTCGGACCCCGACAGGGCAGCACAAGCAGTCAGAAGGAGGTGTTGGTGGTGCCGCTTACGTGACTCGAACACGTGACCCCATCATTACGAATGATGTGCTCTACCAACTGAGCTAAAGCGGCTTGCCGTCAAGCGGCCAGGGTTGCGAAAGGTCTCGCACCCGTTTGGATGGGCCGCAGATACCGTGATTGGTGCGCAAATTCAAGTCGGCATCCGGTCTGAAGCGTTGATTTCAGGGCTTGGGGCAAACCATACAGCCTGAGCGGCTTCGACCGGACGTCCGTACCCAGCCGAAGATGCCTGCCGCCGGGCTTTCCCGCAGACGGATCAGGTGTGTGCTGCAGAGCTGCCCTGCTCGCCTGCAATCGGATCCGGACCGAATTCGTTCGGCCCGTCGGTGCCCTTCTGGGCGAACATGAACAGCAGGATCAGTGAGCCCACGATCGGGATCAGTACCAGCAGCAGCCACCAGGCGGATCGTCCGGTGTCATGCATCCGCCGTGCGGCGACACAAACGCCGGGCACGATGACTGCGAGGCTGAAAAGCGCCTGCAGGATCTGGGCTTCGCCGAACAGGATCGCATCCACGATGCTCAGCACGAGGTTGCAGAGAAAGACAAACAGGAAAAACCACCAGTATTCCGATCTCCGGGCGCGCCCTTCAAGCGTGGCGTACTTCTCCTTCAGGCAGGTGCGGACTGCGGTCTGAAAATCCATTCGACTGCTCCCTTCATGAAACCCAGAGCAATATGAGACCACGGAGAGGCATCTTGTCCACCCCCGACAAGACAAGGCGTCAGGAGCCTAGGTCAGTAGCCTTTCGCGGGCCGCCTGGTACTCGGTTTCAAGGCGGTCGACGAGACCGGCCACCGGCCCGCGGGACTTGACCGCGCCGATGCCCTGGCCGCAGCCCCAGATGTCCTTCCAGGCCTTGGCCCCCGATGTGGCGCCGTCGAAATTCATCTTGCTCGGATCGGCGACCGGCAGATTGTCCGGATCCATTCCTGCGGCCGTGATGGAAGGCTTGAGATAGTTGCCGTGGATCCCGGTGAAGTAGTTGGAGTAGACAATGTCGCTCGCGCCCGAATCGACGATCATCTGCTTGTAGTCATCAGCAGCACGGGCTTCGTCGGTGGCGATGAAGGGAGAGCCGATATAGGCCATGTCCGCGCCCATCGCCTGGGCCGCGAGAATGGCGCCGCCGGTGGCGATCGACCCCGACAGGAGCAGCGGGCCGTCAAACCATTCGCGGATTTCCTGGACCAGTGCAAAGGGTGAAAGCGGGCCGGCATGGCCGCCGGCGCCTGCCGCAACCGCGATCAGGCCGTCGGCGCCCTTGCGGATCGCCGAGTTCGCATGCCGGTTGTTGATGATGTCATGCAGCACGATCCCGCCATAGGAATGGATTGCCTCATTGACTTCGGGAACGGCGCCGAGCGAGGAGATGACGACCGGCACCTTGTATTTGACGCACATGGTCAGGTCGTGTTCGAGGCGCGTGTTGGAGCGGTGAACGATCTGGTTGACCGCGAAAGGCGCGGCAGGACGGTCCGGGTTCTTGGCGTTATGGTCGGCCAGTTCTTCGGTGATCTCGGCCAGCCATTCGTCGACCTGCGATTCCGGCCGCGCATTAAGCGCGGGGAAAGAGCCCATGACGCCGGCCTTGCACTGCGCCAGAACAAGCGGCGGATGCGAAATGATGAACAACGGGGCAGCCACGACCGGCAGGCGAAAATTGTCCTTCAGAATGGCGGGAAGTGTCATGTGGCCTCGCAGATCAAAAAATGACGTTTACGCAAACGTCAATTTTCTTAACAGAGCCGGACAATGCTGAAAAGGCATGAAAAGCGTAAGCGTCGATAGGCACGGCACTGTCCCCATCCTTGGCCCCATGCTTGAGTTTTAGCTGCTGAGCAGCTACGCACAACGCTTATTCGGTGGTTTCGGCATTGATTTGAACGCGCCGGGCCGGGCTGAAACGGAGTTCGGACGATTGAAGGGTATGGAAGCGGCAATTCGAGGCGCATTGGAGCGGGCGGGCATCCCCGGCGCCCAGGCGCGTGTGCGCATTTATGACTCTGCCCGACTTGCACTCGACCGCAGCCTGGAACGCCAGGGCGTGAACGAACCGGACAAGGTCGCGGCACATCGTTTGCGACTTGAGGACCTGATCGCCAATATCGAAGCGGAATGGCAACCCCAGATAACCGACGAGCCAACCGAACCGGTTTCCGGCGTCAAGCCGGCGGCGGCTTCGGCAGACTTTGCCGCCGTGGTGCATCCGGATTCGGTAGAGGCTGTCAACGCGGAGGACGACTGGGCACCCCGGCCGGAGCAGACCGGCAGCCGGGCAGACCCGTCCAACGGCCCCGGCATGCCGCCGCCTGTCGCTTCGCCCGAACGCCAGCACGCCCCGTCGCCCGGCCCCTCGCCGAGTTCAGATCGTGGACAGGACCGTCGCGCAAGCCTTGATTTCGCGCCCGACATTCGCGGCGGCACCGCCGCGCCCCCGACCACCGGAGCTGCAGCCTCAACGGACTTCCCGGAACCGGAGCCCGGCTTTTCCGAGGCGCGGCTCGCGCGCGAACCGGCACCTGTCGGTCGGAAAAAATCTGGAAAACTCCCCAGGAGCAAACAGGAGAAACCCCGCCGACCGGTCTTCGCCGCATTCTTCTCTGCCGCCGTGATGCTCTCCTTTATTGGCATCGGAGTCTGGTGGCTGATCGAAAGCGGCGCGCTGACCACCGCCGAACAGCGCGATACCGGCGTGCCCAACCCGCCGCCGTCACTAACCCGCGACGATTTCGCCGGCGGGCCGCAGCAGTTGGCGCCAGGTTCCGGTTTTTCGGGCGAATGGTCGAGTGTCTATTCCCCCGGCGAAGACGGGGATGCGGTGACACGCGCAAACGCAAGCGCAAATGTGATCGATGGGGAAGGCGAAACCGTGCTCGAGATCGTCTCCCGCACCGGCGATCAGTCCGGTGAGGTGCTGGTGCCGCTCGGAGCGGACGTCATGCAGGCGCTTGCCGGACGCAAGTCGGCGCTCGCCATTTCGGTTCGCTCCACCTCGTCAGAGCCGACGCAGATCTACATCAAGTGTGACTTTCCGCTGCTCGGCGATTGCGGGCGCCGACGCTTTGACGTGACATACGACACGTCCGACATCCTGCTCAGCCTGGACTACGACCGGGCTCTGGCGCCGAACGATGCCGGTTATCTGGCGATCAACAGCGACATCACCGGCGGCGGCAAGGGGATCGAACTTCTGGCGGTGCGGATTCGCCCGCTGAGCTGAACGGGACCCACAAAACCGTGTCGCAGATCATGCGCAATGGCCGCCAGCAGGAAAGCTGGCGGCTTTCTTGTCTTGGATACCCAGTGCGAACTCAGTTGACGTCGGTGACGCGAAGGTAGGGCCGGATTTCCTCCCAGCCCTGCGGGAAGATGTCCCGCGCCTGTTCGTTGGAAACGGATGGCGGGATGATGACCTTGCCTCCCGGACGCCAGTCAGCAGGCGTGGCCACGGTCTTCCGATCGGCCAGTTGCAGCGCATCGATCACCCGCAGGATCTCATCGAAATTGCGGCCGACATTCATCGGATAGGTCATTGTCAGCCGGATCTTCTTGTCCGGGTCGATGATGAAGACCGACCGAACCGCAGCCGTGGTGCTCGCGTTCGGGTGGATCATGTCATAGAGCGTCGCCACCTTGTGATCCTTGTCCGCAACGATCGGAAAGGTGAGCGTGGTGTTCTGCGTGTCATTGACATCCAGCACCCAGGTCCGGTGCTCTTCCACCGTGTCTGTCGAAAGGCCTATCGGTTTGACGTTGCGCGCCGAGAATTCGCCGGAAAGCTGTGAGGTCCGGCCCATTTCGGTCGTGCACACCGGGGTAAAATCGGCCGGATGGCTGAAGAAGAACGCCCATGAAGAGCCTATCCAGTCGTGAAACGAAATCGGGCCGGTGGTCGTGTCCGCCTGAAAGTCCGGGGCGACGTCGCCGATACGAAGGGTCATGAGGATATCCTTTTCTGGTTTGCGGCCGAATCGGCCATTGCATGAGAGGGTCCGGTCGAAAGCTCGCACATCGCCTGATGCTGGCTCAGGAACACCTTGCCCGTGAGATGATCGAGAAAATCGCTGGTTTTGAGCCGGTCCATTACCGGACCCTTAATCTCGCTGAGGTGAAAACGGACATCAAGTGCTGCAAGTCTTTCGTTGATCGCCTCAAGCGATTCCAGCGCGCTCATGTCGATTTCGTTGACCGCCGGGCACATCAGCACAAAATGCTTCAGACCGGGATTTGCCGCGACCATGTCGTAGACCTTATCCTCGAGATAGCGCGCATTGGCGAAATAGAGACTTTCATCGACGCGCAATGTGAGAACCGAGGGCTCTGTTTCAACGGCATGACGCTTGATGTTGCGAAAATGCTCGGTACCGGGAACCCGCCCGACGATCGCCATATGCGGCCGGGAAGACTTGTAGAGATGGATCAGGATCGACAGCAGCACCCCTGCGGTTACCCCGACTTCGACCCCGAAACCGAGCGTCAGCAGGATGGTTACGCTGACTGCGGCAAAATCGGCCCGAGAATAGCTCCAGGTCCTCTTCAAAATCGACAGATCCACCAGCGACAGGACCGCGACGATGATCGTGGCGGCGAGCGTGGCCTGGGGCAGATGATAGATCAGCGGCGTAAGCAGCAAGGCTGCGATCATCAGCCCGACCGCGGTATAGGCACCGGCCGCCGGGGTTTCCGCGCCGGCATCGAAATTGACGACCGAGCGGGAGAAGCCGCCGGTCACCGGATAGCCGCCGGTAAAGGCCGCACCGACATTGGCAGCGCCGAGTCCTATGAGTTCCTGGTCGGGAAGGATCCGCTGGCGTTTGCGCGCGGCCAGCGTCTGGGCGACCGATACGGATTCCACAAAACCGATGATTGAAATCAGGATCGCCGAGCCGATCAGCGTACTCCACAGGTCGGGCGAGAATGACGGCATGGTCAGGGGCGGAAAGCCCTGCGGCACATCCCCGACCACGCGAACGCCGTAGGTCTTGTTCAGATCGAAAGCCCAGGCCGCGCCCGTGGTGACGACGACGGCGGCCACCGGTCCCGCCTTGGCAAAAACGCCCGCGAGCTTGCCGTTCATTCCGGTTGAAAGCAGGAGCGGCATCAACCCCTTGCGCACCCAGAAAAGAAAGGCCGTGGCCCCTGCCCCGATGACCAGTGTGACCGGATTGATCTGACCGAGGTTCTCGTAAAGGGACGTCAATTGTTCCGGCAGGGTGGCCCCGCCTCCGGAAATCCCCAGAATGTGGCGCAACTGGCTGAGCGCGATCAGGATGCCGGAGGCAGTGATGAAACCCGCAATGACGGGATGCGACAGGAAGTTGGCCAGAAAGCCGAGCCGGAAGACCCCGAGCAGGATCAGGAACAGGCCTGAAAGAAACGCGAGCGTGACTGCCGCCAGTAGCAGTTCCGGCGAGCCGGGTTCGCCAAGGTTGCCGATCGCTGCCGCTGTCATCAGTGAAACGACTGCAACCGGGCCGACAGCGAGCGCCCGGCTGGTGCCGAAGATCGCATAGAGCACGATCGGCGCGATCGAGGCGTAGATGCCGGTTTCGGCCGGAAGCCCCGCGAGCAGCGCATAGGCCAGAGACTGCGGGATCAGCATGATTGTGACGATGACCGCGGCGACCATGTCATTGCCGAAGGCGTCGCGGTTGTAGCTCCTGCCCCAGTCGAGGACGGGCAGGAAACGCCTGATGCGATCAGAAACCCCAGTGTTGTTCAGCATGTCCAAGTCCTTGATGCCAGGCTCAACGCCACGAGCAGCACAGCTCGCTCTGCGCCGTACGGCATCTCGCCGGGGACGCTAAGCTCAGGCGTGTTGGTGCGTTCAGCCTATGATTTCAGGTTTCGCCATCCATTCCCGGCCGCGCAGCATCGCCTTCCAGTAGACAGGCGGCAGCAGGCGCTCCTTCAGCAGCCAGGAAAGCCGGCTCGGTTTTGTGCCGTCGACCAGGAAGCCGGGAAAGCTCGGCAGCAGTTTGCCGCCATAGCCGAATTCGGCGAGAACGATCTTTCCACGCTCAACCGTAAGCGGACACGAACCATAGCCATCGTAATGAGCGATCCCCCTGGCCCGCCCCATGTCTGCCAGAAGATTGTTGGCGACTACCGGCGCCTGCTTGCGCGCTGCAGCTGCGGTCTTTGCATTGGGTGCGTTCATGACATCGCCCAGCGACCAGATGTTCTCGAAGATCTTGTGACGCAGTGTCGTCTGGTCCACATCGACCCAACCGGCGCCATCAGCCAACGGGCTGACACGGATGAAGTCCGGCGCGGTCTGCGGCGGCACGACATGGATCATGTCAAAGCTCTTTTCAACGGTTTCCTTCGTGCCGTCGGCATTGGTCTTTTCGAACCAGGCCAAACGAGCAGGCCCGTCAATGCGCACGAGATTGTGCGCGAAGCTGAGCTTTGCATTGTATTTTTCGATATAACGCTCAAGTGCGGGGACATATTCCTTCACGCCGAAGAGAACGCCGCCCGCATTGCAGAACTCGATATTGATGTTTCTGAGGGCACCGGAGCGATACCAGTGGTCTGCAGAGAGATAGAGTGCCTTCTGCGGCGCCCCGGCGCATTTGATCGGCATTGGCGGTTGGGTAAAAATCGCCTTGCCCTGCTTCAGGCCCCGGACCAGCTCCCAGGTATAGGGCGCAAGATCATAGCGGTAGTTGGAGGTAACACCGTTCCGTCCCAGCGTTTCAGGCAATCCCTCGACCGCATCCCAGTCAAGTTTGAGGCCGGGCGCCACGATCAGCCGATTGTAGCGGACCACGCGGCATCCATCGAGAATGAGCGCATTCTTGTCAGGTTCGAATGCAGCCACGGCAGCCTTGATCCAGGCAACCCCGCGGGGGATCAGGGACGCCATCGTGCGGGCGGTCACCCCGGGTGCGAACACACCGCCACCGACCATGGTCCAGCCGGGCTGATAGTAATGGACATCCTGCGGGTCGATGATCGCGATATCGAGATCTCCGGCGCGCGCCAGCAGGCTGGCAGCCACCGATATTCCGGCTGCCCCGCCCCCGACGATGACAATGTCATGGGTTGCGTCCGCGGTCTCAGTCGGCGTCTTGCCGCCATTGGCGATGCGGCGCGCCACGCCGGACATGTCGTAGCCGGCGGATTTGGTTGCCTTGAGGATGTCGGGAAGCGCCGTGCCACGCGCACCTTCGGCAAGCGCCCAAAGCGTTGTCGACCGGGTTCCGGTGCGGCAATAGGCGAGAACCGGGCCGCGAAGTTCCTGAAGTGCGGTGTCGAACGTAACAGCGTCCGCGTCCGAGACCTTGCCGGAAACGATCGGAATGTAGCGCGCCTCGAGACCGGCAGCCTCTGCCGCCTTCTCGATTTCCGCAAATGTCGGCTGGTCGGCACCTTCGCCATCGGGCCGGTTGCAAATCACTGAACGGAAACCAGCCATTCTCAACTCCGCAAAGTCGGCGGGGGTGATCTGGGGGCTGACCGAAAGGTTGTGACTTATTTTCCTGATTTCCATCGTCGTCTTCCCGGTGGTTCCGATTGGAGGGCTGGCGCCGCACCCCGCAGGATGCGGCTGCCGTTTACAGGCTGTTGACGGGGACCTTGAGCATTGGGCGTCCGTCCTTGTCTTTCGGCACTTCGCCGGCACGCATGTTGACCTGCAGCGACGGGATGATCAGCCGCGGCATCGCGAGCTGGGCGTCACGCTCGGTGCGGAACTTGATAAATTCCTCGCGGGTCTTGCCGCCGCCGACATGAATGTTGTGCGCCTTCTCGTCACCCACCGTGGTTTCCCACTGGATGTCGCGGCCGTTCGGTCCGTAATCGTGGCACATGAACAGACGTGTTTCGTCTGGCAGGGCCAGGACCTTCTGGATCGAATCGTAAAGGACAGCGGCATCGCCGCCCGGGAAGTCTGCTCGAGCCGAGCCGCCGTCGGGCATGAAAAGCGTATCACCGACAAAGGCCGCATTGCCCATCACGTGCACCATGCAGGCGGGCGTGTGGCCCGGTGTGTACATGGCAAAGGCTCTCATGCCACCGATCTCATAAGTGTCACCGTCCTTGAACAGCGCATCGAACTGAGATCCGTCCCGCTGGAATTCGGTGCCCTCGTTGAACACCTTTCCGAACGTATCCTGAACAACCATGATCTTGTCGCCGATGCCGATCTTGCCGCCCAGCTTCTGCTGAATGTAAGGCGCAGCCGACAGATGATCGGCATGGACATGGGTCTCGATGATCCATTCCAGTTTCAGCCCGTTGTCTTGAATCCAGGCAATGATCTCGTCGGCATGGCCATAGGTAATGCGGCCGGCCGCGTAGTCGATATCCATCACAGAGTCGACGATGGCACAGGCGTTCGAGCCGGGGTCCTTGACGACATAGCTGATGGTGTTGGTGTCGGGATCAAAGAACGCCTTGACGTCCGGTTTCACCGACATGTCTACGGGATAGTCTGACATTTGAGTGTCTCCTCTTGGCTGTATCGGTTACGATCGGATCGCTTACAACGATCCGGAACTGGTCGGACGGGGCGCTAAGAATTCCTCTACGCCCGCGTAACTTGCTGGCTCAGAACGCCTTGGCGGCTTTGTGGCGCAGACCATCTAGCGACCTGGCCAGCACAATTCCGATGACCATGGCGCCGACGAATGCGATCACCGAAACCCCGCCAAATCCGAGAGCCGGGATGGCTCCGCCCGGGCAGAAGCCGGCAATGCCCCAGCCCACGCCGAAGACCGCGGAACCGGCAATGAGACGGCTGTCGATCGTCTTGTTTACCGGCAGGTGGAACTTGCCGTCGAACAGCGGAGCCTGCCTTGCGCCGAAAACAATCCGGTAACCAAGGGCCGCAGTGAGCAGGGCGCCGCCCATGACGAAGATCAAGCTCGGGTCCCAGCTTCCGGCGATATCGAAAAAGTTGAGGACCTTTGCCGGGTTCGCCATGCCGGAAATGGCGATGCCGAGTCCGAAGATTGCGCCGGCCAGGCCGGCCGAAATCAGCTTCTGCATGGTTCAGCCTCCCACGACGTGACGGATGAGAAAAACGGTGATCCCGGTGGCAATCATGAAGGTCACCGTGGCGGCGATCGACCGCGGCGAAAGCCGCGCCATGCCGCAAACTCCGTGACCCGAGGTGCACCCGGCGCCGAAATAGACTCCGGCACCGACAAGCAGGCCGCCGACCACCAGCAGGGGCAGCGAAACCGGAACGGCGTATTCGATTGCACCGCCCGCGAACAGGAATATGACCGGCGCGAGGACTGCGCCTGCAAGAAAGGCGATCCGCCAGGGCCAGTCAGTCGACACCGGCGGAATAATGCCGCTCACAATGCCTGTCATTCCGGCGATGCGGCCATTGAGGACCATGAGCATCGTGGCCGAAAGTCCAATGAGGACCCCGCCGGCCAGCGACATCCATGGTGTGAATTCTGTTTCCACTGTCATTACCTCGTAATCTCTTCCGCCTCTACGAAAGGCGTCGTTCCGTTGTGAACACCATATATATAAGCGCTCTTAGATATTCAAGAGTTAAAATGTCTCAATTGTGCGGAAGAGTGAGACGGCAAACAAAAAGGACGCCTTTTCTGGCGTCCTTCTGTCATCATGCCTGCCCCGGAATCAGGCCCTCATGCTGATCGTTTGCCGGGTTTTCCTGGTCCCTGGGTTTTCGACCCTCCGGACGCAGACTTTTTCCCAGAATGTGATGGTCGGTCCCTATGACATGGCTGCTGGACCCAACGATCAATTGATCCGGCGCGTGGACGATCGACCGGTCCTTGCCCACATAGGGTAGGCTGGACAGGAAATGCTTCATGCAATTGAGGCGGGCGCGCTTCTTGCAATCGGACTTGACGATGGTCCAGGGCGCATCGGCCGTATCGGTGTAGAAAAACATCGCCTCCTTGGCCTCGGTGTAGTCGTCCCACTTGTCCAGCGAGGCCTTGTCGATCGGCGAAAGTTTCCACTGCTTGAGCGGATCCTTCTCGCGCTGACCGAAGCGGCGCAGCTGTTCTTTTTGAGTGACCGAAAACCAGTATTTGAAGAGCAGGATGCCGGACCGGGCAAACATACGCTCTATCTCCGGCGCCTCGCGCATGAATTCGAGATATTCGGCGGGCGAGCAGAAGCCCATCACACGCTCCACGCCGGCGCGGTTGTACCAGGACCGGTCGAACAACACCATTTCGCCGGCAGCCGGCAGGTGCTCGACGTAGCGCTGGAAATACCATTGGGTGCGTTCGCGGTCGGTGGGCTTGCTGAGAGCCACGACGCGGGCCATGCGCGGATTGAGATGCTCCATGAAGCGCTTGATGGTCCCGCCCTTGCCGGCCGCATCGCGGCCTTCGAACAACATCACCACTTTCTGGCCGGTGTCCTCGATCCAACGCTGTGCCTTGAGAAGTTCGACCTGCAACAGTGCCTCTTCGCGCTCGTAGGCAACGCGGCGCATCCTGGTCTTGTAGGGATAGACACCCTGCTCGAACAATTGCGCGATGGCCGCATCGTCCTTGCGGATCTCAGCCGTTTTCAACCTTGCAGGCTTTGCATCAGCGCTTGCAGGCGGTCCAACGGCTCCGTTGGCAACGCCTGCTTCGCCAGCCTGGCGGAGTTCCTCCAAGAACCGGGGCCCTGTTTCCGTCGTCGGATCTTCCATTGTCACTCGCCCCCTGCCTCAGATCGGGAGCAAAGTTTCGCATGGCTTGGGGCCTCAGGCCTTGACTCTTGTCAAATGGAGCCGGGAAGCGTGCTCGCAGCCCCAAAGGACTCCGAGAGCAGCGAGCACGCCATCACGCAAACGACGGTTTCAGCCGTTGCGGTAGGTGTAGCTGTATCCGTTGAGCGCCGGGGCCCCACCAAGATGGGCATAAAGAACCTTCGACCCCTTGGGGAAGAAGCCCTTTCGGGCGAGATCGATCATGCCTTGCAACGACTTTCCCTCGTAAACCGGATCGGTAATCATGGCTTCTGTCTGCGCAGCCAATCGGATGGCTTCATTGGTCTCGCGGCTTGGCACACCGTAGGCCGGATAGGCATAATCAGGATTGATGACGATCTCGTCGTCCCGGACCTTGCGATCCAGCTCGACGAGGTCGGCGGTGTTGTCGACGATCCCGCGAACCTGCTCGCGGACCTGGTCTGGAGTGCCTGACCCGTCGATACCGATCACCTTGTGCGCGCGGTCGTCTGCAGCAAAACCCACAATCATTCCTGCCTGTGTCGATCCTGTGACGACACACACCACGATATAGTCGAATTTGATGCCCATCTCGACTTCCTGGGAGCGGACCTCTTCGGCAAAGCCGACATATCCCAGACCGCCATATTTGTGGACCGAAGCACCTGCGGGGATCGGATAGGGAACGCCGCCTTCGTCGCGCACCGACTGCAGAGCTTCCTCCCAGCTCTTGCGGATACCGATGTCAAAGCCCTCATCGACGAGACGGCTGTCGGCGCCCATCAGGCGGGTCAGAAGAATGTTGCCGACCCGGTCGTAGACGGCGTCATCATGGGGAACCCAGCTTTCCTGGATCACAACGCATTTCATCCCGATCTTGGCTGCCGTGGCGGCGACCATGCGTGTGTGGTTGGACTGGACACCGCCAATCGACACAAGCGTGTCCGCACCAGCGGCAATCGCATCCGGCACAATGTATTCCAGCTTGCGCAGCTTGTTGCCCCCGAGCGCCAGGCCGGAGTTGCAATCATCGCGCTTGGCATAGATCTCCACATCGGCACCGATGGCCGCGGTCAGCCGCGGAAGATGTTCGATCGGTGTCGGGCCGAAAGTGAGGGGAAAGCGTTCGAATTTGGAGAGGTTCATGGCACCGGTCCGTGATTGAGGGAAACTGGTTTGATGACCCCAATACTAGCGATTCCGGAATGAAAGGTGCTCTCGAACTTGAGGCCATGATTTTCGTTGCAGAATAAATCGATCCACCTAGAATTCATTCCGTTTCACAATCTTCGACATTTTCGGAAGAATCTTTCATGACTTTTCAGATGGACAGGATCGACCGCAGGATTCTCAAGCTCCTTCAAAAGGATGGCCGGCTGACGAATGCCGAACTTGCCCAGAAGGTCAGCATCAGCCCGGCGACATGCCATCGCCGGACGCAGCGGCTGATCGAGGAGGGCTTCATCACCGGCTTCCGGGCGATGGTCCATCCGCCGGCAGTCGCACGCGGCGCCCTGGTCATGGTCGGCGTGGTGCTGGACAGATCGACGCCTGAAAGCTTCGCGGCGTTCGAAACCGCGATCCGGAAACTCAGCTTCGTGCTCGACTGCCACCTCGTTGCGGGCGATTTCGACTATTTTCTGAAGATCAGGGTTCAGGACATGGCGGATTTCAACAAGCTGCATGGCGAACAGCTGATCGCCTTTCCAGGCGTGCGTCAGATCCGCAGCTTCTTCGTGATGAAGGAAGTGACCGACAACGCGCCGCTGGACTTTTGATCAAGCCGGTTAACACAGCCATCCGGTCCCAGCCGCAGAAACGGCTCAGCTGGGGCCCAAGACCCTTGCCACGCGTTCGATCGCCAGAAGATAGCCCTGCGTGCCGCAGCCGGCGATAACGCCATCGGCCCTGAGCGAAACATAGGAATGGCGGCGGAATTCCTCGCGCTTGTGCACGTTGGAAATGTGCACCTCCATCACCGGGCCCTCGAAGGTATTGAGCGCGTCGAGGATTGCGACGGAGGTGTGGGTATAGGCGCCGGGATTGATGATGACGGCAACGGCGTCTTCTCGCGCCTCGTGGATCCAGTCGATCAGCTGATGTTCGGCGTTGGACTGCAGGAAGCGCACCGAAAGACCCTTAGCCTTAGCGGTTTCGACAGCTGCGGCTTCCACATCGGCAAGCGTTTCACGGCCGTAGATTTCGGGCTGACGCTTGCCGAGCAAGTTGAGATTGGGTCCGTTGAGGACGTAAATTGTGCCGGTCACGGTAACAGCCTTTCACGATTGGAACCCGCCAGGGTCTGTCAGCTTCCTAGCCCGACTGCGACCGGCACGGCAAGTCTCCCCGAAATTGGTCCGGCCACCTACCGGTCATTCCAGGCCGTAGGGGATCGTCCGGCGCGTGTTCGGGTCCACCAGAAGCCTTCGCTTGAGCGGCGGCACGGCACGCTGGTGACAGTCGCGGCGTTCGCAGATCCGGCAGGAAACGCCGATCGGCTCGAAGGCCTCGGAGCGGCCGAGATCGAGATCATCCGCATAGACGAGTTCACCGGCATGGGCGACCTCGCAGCCGAGCGCCAGAGCATAGGATTGCACAGGCTCCCGCCATCCGCCCGAGGGCTTTGAAACCGCCGTGGCCAGGCAAAGATACCGCACTCCGTCGGGGGTCTCGGCCAGTTGCCGGACAATCCGGTTCGGTGTCTCGAAGGCCGAGTGCGCGTTCCACAGCGGACAGGCCGAGCCGAACCGTGCGAACTGCAGCTTGGTGGCCGAGTGGCGCTTGGTGATGTTGCCAGCCTTGTCGACCCGCGCGAAGAAAAACGGGACCCCCTTGCGTCCGGGCCGCTGCAGCGTCGAGAGGCGGTGGGCCACCTGCTCCAGGCTGGTCGAAAACCGGTCGGCGAGCAGCACCAGATCATGCCGCAACTCCCTCGCCGAAGCGCTGAATTCGCCATACGGCAGGATGGCGGCGCCCGCGAAGTAATTGGCAAGCCCGATGCGGCAGATCGCGCCGGCATCGGCGGAGCGGAAACGGGCCTCGTCAATGATCGAGCGCATGAGCCCGTCATGTTCGATCAGTGCGATCTGGCAGGCGATCTGGAAAGCCTGGGTGGACGCCGGCGAACGCGGGTTGAGCCAAAGCACCCGTGACACCGGATCGAAGCGGCGAAGGCCGGACTGGCTGTCCTTCTCGCCCCCAGTCGCCACCTCCCCGCCCGCTCCTATGACCACCCGCACCCGGTGCCGGCGCTCGATGTGATCGGCCAGTGCTTTCGTGCTCACACCGCGGCTTCTGGCGAGATCCCGGCTCAGCGTCTCGCCGGCCATGTCGAGATCATGAATGTAATTGTCGACGTAATGGAAGAAATCCCGCACCTCCTCATAGGGCGTGGGTTCGCTCATCGCACCGGAGCGTTCGAGTGTTTCATCGAGTTCTGCAAGCTGGTCGCCGGAGCGGCGCATGGCCTGATGCAGGGCCACGAATGCGCGCGCGAAGGATGGCGCATTCTGCACCACAAGCTTGATGTCGCTGAGAGAGGGCTGCGCCCCGCCGGAGACAGGATCGGCAAGCGCCTCGGACACGTCAGCCAGCAGCCTGTCGGTGTCCTGATCCGAGAGGCTTGCGATATCGACCGAAAAGGTTTCCGCCAGCGCCAGCAACACGGATGCGCTGACATTGCGCTGATTGTTTTCGATCTGGTTGAGATAACTCGTCGAAATGCCGAGCTTGGCCGCAAACCCCGCCTGGGTGAGGCCCTGCTCGCTGCGGATGGCGCGCACCCGCCCACCGATGAAGAGCTTGCGTGATCGCATCGAAAATTCCACAAATTTGCAAAATTACAGTTGCAAATATTGCTAGTGCAACATGCTTGCCTTTTCAACCCTGTTCGCAGGGCTTCACCCGGGCTACGAGCATGGCTGGAGAAACGGCACAGCGGCCCGAGGTACAACCAAACCTTGGCCGCGCCGGCATTTGCGCTACACTCGGCGGCAAATGGACATACGGGAGCCACTGCATGCGCGAAATTATCGAAGAGCTTGAAGACCGGCGCGACGAGGCACGCCTGGGCGGCGGCCAGCACCGCATCGACGCCCAGCACGCCAAGGGCAAGCTGACAGCCCGCGAGCGGCTCGACGTGCTGCTCGACGAGGGCTCGTTCGAAGAATACGACATGTACAAGACCCATCGCTGCACCGATTTCGGCATGGAGAAGCAGCAGTATCCCGGCGATGGCGTGATCACCGGCTGGGGCACCATCAACGGACGGCCGGTCTATGTGTTTTCCCAGGATTTCACCGTCTTCGGCGGATCGCTGTCGGAAACCCACGCCGAGAAGATCTGCAAGATCATGGATCTCGCGGTGCAGAACGGCGCCCCTCTGATCGGCCTCAACGATTCGGGCGGCGCCCGCATCCAGGAAGGCGTCGCATCGCTTGGCGGCTATGCCGAAGTGTTCTGGCGGAACGTGCAGGCCTCGGGGGTGATCCCGCAGATCTCGGTCATCATGGGGCCCTGCGCGGGTGGCGCGGTCTATTCGCCGGCGATGACCGATTTCATCTTCATGGTGCGCGACACGTCCTACATGTTCGTGACCGGTCCCGACGTGGTGAAGACCGTGACCAACGAGATCGTGACGGCCGAAGAGCTCGGCGGCGCCTCGACCCACACGAAGAAATCCTCCGTCGCCGACGGTGCCTATGACAACGATGTTGAAGCGCTGATCGAGATCCGACGCATGTTCGATTTCCTGCCGCTGTCGAGCCGCGAGGCGCCGCCGGTGATCCCCACCGCCGACGCGCCGGACCGGACCGACAACGCGCTCGACACGCTGGTTCCGGACAATCCGAACAAGCCCTACGACATGCGCGAGGTGATTGCCCGGGTCGGAGACGAGGGCGATTTCTTCGAGATCCAGGCCGACCACGCCAAGAACATCCTGTGCGGCTTCATCCGGCTGAATGGCTCCACCGTGGGCGTGGTCGCCAACCAGCCGATGGTGCTGGCAGGGTGCCTCGACATCGATTCATCGAAGAAAGCCGCGCGATTCGTGCGCTTCTGCGACGCGTTCAACATTCCGATCCTCACGCTTGTCGATGTGCCCGGCTTCCTGCCCGGCGTCGGCCAGGAGTATGGCGGCATCATCAAGCATGGCGCCAAGCTGCTGTTCGCCTATGCGGAGGCGACTGTCCCGAAGGTCACGGTGATCACCCGCAAGGCCTATGGCGGGGCCTATGACGTGATGGCGTCGAAGCACATCCGCGCCGATATCAACTATGCCTGGCCGACGGCGCAGATCGCGGTGATGGGCGCCAAGGGCGCGACCGAGATCCTCTACCGCTCCGAACTCGGGGACCCGGACAAGATCGCGCGGCGCACCAAGGATTACGAGGACCGTTTCGCCAACCCCTTCGTCGCCGCCCAGCGCGGCTTCATCGACGAGGTGATCCTGCCGCATTCCACCCGCCGCCGCGTGCTCCGCGCCTTCGAGATGTTGAAGACCAAGAAGGTCTCTAAGCCCGACCGCAAGCACGACAACATTCCGTTGTGAGGGGATGATGGGAGAGGACCACGAAAAGCCTTCGGTTAACGTCGATGTTGGGCTTAGCGCAAAAGCTGAAATTAAAGGCGAGATTCCAGCGAGCTCAATGGGGCGCTTAGTAGATGCATTAACCGACGCTATTCGTCCGTTCACGGAAAGCCGCGGACTTCGTGCGGATCAGATTAGGCTTCAGCGAGAGGACGTCCTGATTAAAATTGCCGTCAAAGCTAGGAGAAGGCTGGAGTTATCGGGCATAGAGCCAAGAGACATACCGAACAAAACGCTAGTCCCATTGCTCGAAAAGGCCTCATTAGAAGACCCGCTTGATGAAGACATGTTGGATCGCTGGGCCGCTCTCCTTGCGGCCGAGTCGGGTTTCCCCGGTCCAAATCGCAGATGGATTATTGATATCCTAGCCTCTCTAAGTGGCTGGCAAGCGCGTTTACTGAACAGTATTGCTTCCGCAGAACCAAAGCGCGAGTTCTTTAGAATAGAAAGATATTCTAGGGATCTGTCTTCGTCTGAGTTTGGGGCAACGCTGGATCTTTGCACCGGCAAGAATGTCGGGGAGATCCAAAAGCTCCTAAGGAGACTGCCTGGGTATACACTCTTTTTCGACGGCGCTGATATCGCAAATACCAACGAGTTCGAACTAGCTGATATGCCGGAAGCTTCTGAACTCCTGCATCTGGATACGCTAGGTTTGGTTTTGGTGAACGCTGGCTCCTTTACCGGATCAGAAGATAGAAATTTTGTTCTAAACGCACAACTAACGCCCCTAGGTTTTCACTTCACTGAGCTATTTATTGAAGAGGACGACCAAATTTGAACGCCTCCATCATCTACAAATACCACATAGCGCCTCCGCTCAATGAGGCTCACCCATGAAGATCACCCGCGCAGGCGCGACACCCTCGGCCAAGGGACCGGCGGATTACTTCAGCGGAACTGTTCGGCTCGACAAGCTGTTTGCGGCGGAAGCGCCGGGGCGGGTTCAGGGAGCGTCGGTGACGTTCGAGCCGGGCGCGCGCACGGCCTGGCACACGCATCCGCTGGGGCAGACGCTCATCGTAACGTCAGGCCTCGGCCGGGTGCAGCGCGAGGGCGGGCCGGTGGAGGACATCCGGCCGGGCGACGTGGTCTGGTTCGAGCCCGGAGAGAAGCACTGGCACGGGGCATCGCCGGAAGTGGCGATGACGCATATCGCCATCCAGGAAGCGCTGGACGGCGTTGCCGTCACCTGGCTCGAACAGGTGAGCGACGAGGACTACGCAAGTTGACGAGAGGGGCGAACACGGGATTTTGAACAGGACGTCAAGCCTCCGAGTGGCTGCAATCGGCCGTTCACCCGCCTATATGGGGTCCGGGACACCCTCTCATCACAAGGAATGAATTTATGACTGACGAAACCAAATTTCCGCCCGAAAACAACTTCCCGGCGGGCTATCAGCCCGCCAAGGTCTGGGAATGGAAGCAGGGCAATGGCGGCCGCTTCGCCAACATCAACCGGCCGATCTCGGGTCCGACCCATGACAAGGACCTGCCGGTCGGCGATCATCCGCTGCAGCTTTATTCGCTCGCCACACCCAACGGGGTGAAGGTGACGGTGATGCTCGAGGAACTGCTGGCCGCGGGTCATTCGGGCGCGGAATATGATGCCTGGCTGATCAATATCGGCGAAGGCGACCAGTTCGGCTCGGGCTTTGTCGACATCAACCCCAACTCCAAGATCCCCGCACTCGCCGACCATTCGACGGGCGAGCCGACCCGCGTGTTCGAAAGCGGCTCGATCCTGCTTTACCTCGCCGAGAAGTTCGGCGCTTTTCTGCCCAAGGACGCCCGCGCGCGGACCGAGGCGCTCAACTGGCTGTTCTGGCAGATGGGCTCCGGACCGTTCCTGGGTGGCGGCTTCGGGCATTTCTATGCCTATGCGCCGATGAAGATCGAATATGCGATCGACCGTTTCGCCATGGAGGTCAAGCGGCAGCTCGACGTGCTCGACAAACGGCTTGCCGACAATGAATTCGTCGCCGGTTCGGAGTACACCATCGCCGACATGGCGATCTGGCCCTGGTACGGCACGCTGATGCAGGGCAACGTCTACAACGACGCCGCCACCTATCTCGACACCGGCATCTACACCAATCTCAAGCGCTGGACCGACCAGATCGCCGAGCGTCCCGCGGTCAAGCGCGGCCGCATGGTCAACCGTGCCTTCGGCGAACCGTCCGAACAGTTGCACGAGCGCCACGCGGCGAGCGATTTCGATCTTCGCACCCAGGACAAACTTGAGGCCGAAAAGGAAAGCTGACAGCGATGGCAAAACTGCCCGAGATGACCAAGCACCGCGGAATCCCGTCCGGCCTGCCCGGCACGGGGTTCCAGTTCACCATCCGCCGCGCCAACCCGCGCGGCGTGACGGCGATCATCAAGCGCCAGCGCATGGCGGACCGGACGACGACCGAGAAACTGGCCGACACCGCGTTCCTGCATGCGCTGTGGCATCTCTACGGCGACCAGCCTTTCGAGCGCGGCAATCTGGACGCGGGGCGTATCTCCTGGCTTTTCGGCCGGGAGATCGTGCCCGCGGAACATCCCTTCGATCCCAAATCCTACACGGCGATGCTGAAAATCGATGAAACAGTGGCGCGGTCAACCATGCCTGCCGCCTTCGAGGATGTGCTCGAGGTGTAGGGCAAAAAAGAACCATCCCGCCCCGATCCGGGGCGGGAAAGCCGGGGCGAGACAGTTCAATTCCCGGAGACAATGAAATGGACGGGCCACGGGACGGTGGCCGCAGCCGGGCCTGTCCAACAGGCCCTTGAGCGGGGGAAATGCATGTTCAAGAAGATCCTGATCGCCAATCGCGGTGAAATCGCCTGCCGGGTCATCAAGACGGCCAGGCGGATGGGCATCGCGACAGTGGCCATCTACTCCGATGCAGACCGGAACGCGATGCATGTGGAGATGGCCGACGAGGCGGTTCATATCGGCCCTCCCCCCGCAAACCAGTCCTATCTGATGGCTGGCAGGATCATCGAGGCCTGCAAGCAGACCGGCGCCGAGGCTGTGCATCCGGGCTATGGCTTCCTGTCCGAGCGGGCCTCTTTCTGCGAAGCGCTCGAGAAAGAAGGCATCACCTTCATAGGTCCCAAGGTGAAGGCCATCGAGGCGATGGGCGACAAGATCACCTCGAAGAAGATCGCAGCCGAGGCAGGTGTCTCGACAGTGCCGGGCCATATGGGGCTTATCGACGACGAGGCGCATGCGGCGACGATCGCTGCGGAAATCGGCTATCCGGTGATGATCAAGGCGTCTGCCGGCGGTGGCGGCAAGGGCATGCGGATCGCCTGGAACGATGCCGAGGCGCGCGAAGGTTTTGCGCGCTCGAAATCGGAAGCGGCAAGCTCATTTGGCGATGACCGCATCTTCATCGAGAAATTCGTCGAGGAACCCCGGCACATCGAGATCCAGCTGATCGCCGACAGCCAGGGCAACGCGATCTATCTTGGCGAGCGCGAATGCTCGATCCAGCGCCGCAACCAGAAGGTGGTCGAGGAGGCGCCCTCGCCTTTCCTCGACGAGGCGACGCGCAAGGCGATGGGTGAGCAGTCGGTGGCGCTCGCAAAAGCCGTGGACTACCAGTCCGCGGGCACGGTCGAATTCATCGTCGACAAGCACCGCAACTTCTATTTCCTCGAAATGAACACGCGGCTTCAGGTCGAGCATCCCGTGACCGAGCTGATCACCGGCGTGGACCTGGTCGAGCAGATGATCCGTGTGGCCGCGGGAGAGGCGCTGTCCTTCAGCCAGGACGACGTCAAGCTCAACGGCTGGGCGGTGGAAAGCCGGCTTTATGCGGAAGATCCCTATCGCGGCTTTCTGCCCTCCATCGGCCGGTTGACGCGCTATCGCCCGCCGCAGGAGGGCACCGAGGGCGACGTCACGATACGCAACGACACCGGCGTGAGCGAAGGCTCGGAAATCTCGATGTTCTACGATCCGATGATCGCCAAGCTCTGCACCCATGCGCCGACCCGACTCAAAGCGGTCGACGCGATGGCCGATGCGCTGGACCGGTTCGAAATCGAGGGAATAGGGCACAATCTGCCGTTCCTGTCGGCGCTGATGCAGCATCCACGCTGGCGCGAGGGGAGGCTTTCGACGGGCTTCATCGCGGAGGAGTATCCCGACGGGTTCGGCCCGGTGCCGCCCAACGCCCAGGTTGTCGAGCGCTTTGCCATCGCCGCGCTCGTGATCAGCCACATTCTGGGTGAGCGCAATGCCCTGATCTCCGGCGCTCGCTTCAGCCAGGCGGAGAAGCGCGCCCACGAGGAAAAGGTTGTCCGGGTTGCGGGCCATGAAATTCACGGCCGGATCGAGGATGCCGGCGAGGGCTATCGGATCAAACTCGACGGCCGCCAGGCCATGCAGGTCGAAACCGGCTGGATGCCGGGCGACAAGATCGCCTTGATTGCCGTTGACGGCGACACGCAGGCCATCAAGGTCGAGCCGGCCCAGGCCGGCTGGCGTCTGCGTCAACTCGGGGTCGATGTGAGGGTTCAGGTCCTAAGTCCCAGAGTTGCGGAACTGGCGCGGCTGATGCCCGAGAAGAAGGTCGCCGACACCTCGAATTTACTGCTTTGTCCGATGCCGGGACTGATCGTTTCGATCGCCGTCAACGAGGGCGACGAGGTTCAGGAGGGCCAGACGCTGGCGATTGTCGAGGCAATGAAGATGGAGAATGTGCTCAAGGCCGAGCGGAAGGGCGTGGTCTCGCGCATTCCCGTGAAGGCAGGCGACAGCCTCGCCGTCGACGAGGTCATCATGGAGTTTGCAAAATGAGCAGGACAACGCGCGACTGGCTGGACCTCGCCACAAAGGATCTCAAGGGCAAACCTGTCGAAAGCCTGAACACCGAGACGCCCGAAGGCATTACCCTCAAGCCGCTCTACACGGCGGAAGACCTGCCGGAGAGTGCCGCGAAAGAATTGCCGGGCTTTGCGCCATTCACGCGCGGAGTACGCTCGACCATGTATGCCGGTCAGCCCTGGACGATCCGGCAATATGCCGGATTCTCGACGGCGGAGGAGTCCAACGCTTTCTATCGCCGGAACCTGGCTGCGGGCCAGAAGGGGCTGTCCGTCGCCTTCGATCTCGCCACCCATCGCGGCTATGATTCCGATCATCCGCGGGTGACCGGTGATGTCGGCAAGGCCGGCGTGGCAATCGATTCCGTCGAGGACATGAAGATCCTGTTCGACGGCATTCCGCTTGGCGAGATGAGCGTGTCGATGACGATGAATGGCGCCATCATCCCGGTACTGGCCATGTTCATTGTTGCCGGCGAGGAGCAGGGCGTGGAGCGCGCGGCCCTTACGGGCACGGTGCAGAACGACATCCTCAAGGAGTTCATGGTCCGCAATACCTATATTTATCCGCCGGAACCATCGATGCGGATCGTTGCCGACATCATCGAGTTCACAGCCGCCGAGATGCCGCGTTTCAACTCCATCTCGATTTCCGGCTACCACATGCAGGAAGCGGGCGCGACGCTGGCGCAGGAGCTGGCCTATACGCTTGCCGACGGCATGGAATATGTCCGTGCCGCGCAGGCCAAGGGGCTCGATGTCGACAAGTTCGCCGGGCGGCTGTCGTTCTTCTTCTGCATCGGCATGAACTTCTTCATGGAGGCGGCGAAACTCAGGGCCGCGCGGCAGATGTGGTCGAAAATCATGACCGATTTCGGCGCCCAGTCCGACCGCTCCAAGATGCTCAGGACCCATTGCCAGACATCGGGTGTCTCGCTCACAGAGCAGGATCCCTACAACAACATCGTGCGCACGGCCTTCGAGGGGATGGCGGCCGCCCTGGGCGGCACACAGTCGCTGCATACAAACTCGTTTGACGAGGCCATCGCACTGCCAACCGACTTTTCCGCAAGGATTGCCCGCAACACGCAGCTTATCCTGCAGCACGAAACCGGCATCACCAATGTGGTCGATCCGCTCGGCGGCTCCTACTATGTCGAGAAGCTGACCGCCGACCTGATGGACAAGGCCTGGGAACTGATCGACGAGGTCGAGGCGCTTGGCGGCATGACCAAGGCGGTCGAGCAGGGACTGCCGAAGATGCGGATCGAGGAAGCGGCGGCTCGCCGGCAGGCGCGGATCGACCGCGGCGAGGACGTGATCGTCGGCGTGAACCGCTACCGGCTTGCCGACGAGCCGCAGGTCGACATTCTCAACATCGACACCGACAAGGTGCGCGCCGGGCAGATCGCCCGGCTCAAGAAGATGCGCGACAGCCGCGATCCGAAAGCGCATGAAGCCGCTATATCGGCGCTGGAACAGGTCGCGAAATCGGGCGATGGCAATCTGCTTGCCGCGGCGGTGGAGGCTGCGCGCGCGCGTGCCTCGCTGGGCGAGATTTCCGACGCCATGGAGCGCGGCTTCGGCGGCCGTCACCATGCGATCACCAAGGTGATCGGCGGCGTTTATAACGACGTCTACCAGGACGACCCGGAATACAAGGCGATCCGCGCCCGCATTGCCGATTACACCGAAGAGAAAGGCCGCGCACCGCATGTGCTTGTCGCCAAGATGGGCCAGGACGGCCACGACCGCGGCGCCAAGGTGATCGCCACGGCCTTCGCCGATATGGGCTTCAAGGTGGATCTTACCGACATGTTCGAGACCCCGGCGGAAGTGACCGAAAAAGCCATCGCGCTGGGGGTTGACGTGGTGGGCGTTTCCTCGCTCGCCGCTGGCCACAAATCGCTGGTACCGGATCTGATCACACGGTTGAAAGACAAGGGCCGTGATGACATCCAGGTGGTCGTCGGCGGCGTCATCCCGGAACAGGACTATGCCTTCCTGCGCGAAAAGGGCGTGGCCGAGATTTTTGGTCCCGGCTCCAACGTGCTTGATGCCGCGAACGCCGTGCTAGCGCGGATTTCGGGATTGAGGCGGAATGCGTAAGATTTAACTTACGCTCTCGTAAAGCGTCGTTTGGTCTGGAGCGTAGCTTTCTAAGCCCAGGTCCGCTCCAAGACAGAGATCCAGTTGCCCCGCGCGATCTTTTCGATAAGGCAATTGCCATATTGCCGCTCGCGCATCTCATCGATCAGCGCCGGAACACCGGTCACGTCGCCGATGACATCGGGAAGTTCGGCGCCGTCGAAATCGGAGCCGAAGCCGACATGGTCTTCACCGAGCGTTTCGACGAGGTGATCGAGGTGGCGCATCACCGGGTCCCAGCCGCAATCAGTCGCCTTGCGGCCATCCTCACGCAGGAACACGGTCGCGAAATTGAGACCGACCATGCCGCGGCTCTCGCGGATCATTGCAAGCTGCCGGTCGGTGAGGTTACGGCTTGAGGGTGTGACGGCATGGGCGTTGGAGTGGGTGGCGACCAGCGGCGCGTCCGAAAGGCGCGCCACATCGTCGAAACCCTTTTCATTGAGATGCGACAGGTCGATCATGATCTTCAATTCATTGCAGGCCCTGACCAGGTCCTTGCCGGCCTCCGTGAGACCCGGGCCGGTGTCGGGGGAGGACGGAAAACGAAACGGAACGCCGTGGCCAAACACCGTCGGCCGGCTCCAGACGGGTCCCAATGACCGTAGCCCCATGTCATGAAACACGTAGAGCGCATCGAGATCGGGGCCTATGGCCTCGGCGCCTTCCATGTGCATGACCGCAGCGACACTTCCGGTTTCGATGCAGTGGCGAAGATCGGCGCCGGTGCGGCAGATCTTCATGGCACCGTTCGACACCCGCTCCATCCACAACAGATGACCGGCCATGGTCACGGCAATCGCCTGGGTTTGCCCGGCATCCATCAGAGACGGCAGGGGAAGATCATAGGGCGGATTGTCCATCATCGCCTGAATGTCGCCCATGTCGCCTTCATGCGCGGATGGAACGTAGATCGCGAAAAGACCGCCGGCAAACCCGGCCTTCTTCATTCGCGGCAGGTCGAGATGGCCTTCCCGCGTCTCGCCAAGCCAGAGCAGCTCACGCCGCTCGGGCGCATGCAGCAATCGCAGAAGAAAATCATTGTGGCCGTCAAAAAACGGAACTTTGGCCATATCGGAGGTCCTTTCGGCGACGCGGCAAGAGTGGTCCGGAGAGCCGGTCTGCCCACAGCCCCTTGGTGAAAATGCCGCTTCCTGTTTAGCGCCTTGCGGGAGCGCGGTCCACTTGAAGCCGGCGGGCTGTCTATTGCCGCACCCTGCCCTATCTTCCCATTTCAAGGTTTCTGGAGAGCCGGTGTTGTGAACGGTCGACAGGCATAAAGCCCGGTCTCTCCAGAGGAGCTTTTTCGCGATCAGACAAAGGAGTGATGGTCCATGCGGTGGTTGCTAGTCTTGTTTCTTCTCCTGCCGGGAGCTGCGCTCGCCAATGACTGGGACGCGCTGGAAGAGCCCGGCGCCATGGCCATCATGCGGCACGCCCTGGCGCCAGGCACCGGCGATCCGGCCGCGTTCGAAATCGGCGACTGCTCGACCCAGCGCAATCTCGATGACCGCGGCCGCGCCCAGGCACGCGCGATTGGCGCGGCCTTCCGGGAACGGGGAATTGCCTTTGACCGGGTGCTGACGAGCCAATGGTGCCGGTGCCGGGAGACTGCGGATCTGCTCGATCTTGGCGAGGTCAGCGATGCTCCGGCGCTGAACTCGTTCTTTCAGGATCGCTCGACAAGGGCAAAGCAGACCGAAGAGGCACGTACGTTGATCGCCGAGGCTTCCGGACCGATGATGCTGGTCACCCATCAGGTCAACATCTCGGCGCTGACCGGACGGTTCACCCGGTCCGGCGAGGTTCTGGTGGTCCGGCTCGACGGAGATGACGTCGAGATCCTCGGCAGCATCCTCATCGAACCCTAGGCCACGATCATCACGCTCGCTGGCCGGCCTTCGCCGCCCCGCATCTGGACAAAGTCCTCCGAGACCTTACTGTCAGCGCGAGGGGCGGAGGAGGCATGACCGAGACGATCGAACTGCCGGTCTGGGTAATTGTGATTGCGTCGGTGCTGGCTGCAATCGCGATCGGTGACAGGCTGTTGTCGCCGGCAGTCCGCTGGTTTTTCCGCAGGCGCGTCAACCAGGCCATCGACGAACTCAACACACGGCTGAAACTCAAGATCAGGCCTTTCGGAACCACCCGGCGGGAGGTGCTGATTGACCGGATCGTGAACGATCCCTCGGTGGTCGAGGCCGTTGCGGAACATTCCCGCGACACCGGCGAACCGATCCAGGTGGCCATGGGGCGTGCCGCGCGCTATGCACGGGAAATCGTCCCGATGTTCAATGCCTATGCCTATTTCCGGATCGGCACGCGGCTGGCGCGTTGGATCGCCACGGCGCTCTACCGTGTGCGGCTCGGCTATACCGACACCGAGGCGCTGTCGAAGGTCGCGCCGGACTCCTCGGTGGTGTTCGTCATGAACCATCGCTCCAACATGGACTACGTTCTGGTGACCTATCTGGCCTCGTCCTCGACCGCACTCTCCTATGCGGTGGGCGAATGGGCGCGGCTGCCGGTGCTTCAGACATTGATCCGGTTCATGGGCGCGTATTTCATCCGCCGCAATGCGCGCAACACGCTCTACCGGCGCATCCTGGCCACCTATGTTCGCATGGCCACCGAAGCGGGCGTCACCCAGGCGGTGTTTCCCGAAGGCGGCCTGTCGCGCGACGGAAAACTGAGGCCTCCCCGGATCGGGCTCATCTCCTACATCGTCTCGGCCCACGACCACGTGTCCCATGACACGGTTTTCATTCCCGTGGGTCTCAACTACGACCGCGTGCTCGAGGATCGCTCGCTTGTGTTCGAAGCCGATCACCACGCAAGACCGACCTCGACCTGGCAAAAATCGACACGGACGCTTGCCTTCCTGTGGCGCAACCTGAGGCTTCGCCTGGCCGGCAAGTGGCACCGCTTCGGTTATGCCAGCGTTTCGTTCGGCAACCCGGTTTCAGTGGACCGGTTTCTTGCCGAGCAGGGGATCGACAAGTGGCGGGCGTTGGCTGACAGCGAGCGCGAAGCGTTGACCGAGAAGCTTGCACTGCGCCTGATGCGCTCGATCGAAACGCTGATCCCGGTGCTGCCGGTTTCGTTGGTATCGGTCGCGCTGATCGAAGCGGGGACGGATCGCGTCGACCGGCTCGAACTGAAAGTCCGCGTCGGCATTCTGATTGACCGGCTCGTCGACCGCGGAATGCACATCCACATCCCGCGGCAGGACCGCGATTACGAAATCGACGTGGGCTTGAGAATGCTGACGCTCCGCCGCATCGTCAAGGAAGCGCCGGATGGCGAACTGAAGATCGCGGACAGGGACCGGGCGCTGGTTGCCTATTACGCCAACGCAATCGCGCACCTGTTCGAAGAGCCAACCCGAACGCAAGCCGATCTGTGAGACGCAGCAAAGGCACCGCATGCCTTGCCAACCGCGGAGATTGCCTCAGGGGGCATTAATCGGTGCTTGCCATCTTCAATCCTGCGTCGATCCGGCCTATATCCGACAGCAGACCAGACACCGAAAGTGACAAGGATCCATGGGCATGAACAACGCAGCAACACCGGTCGATCCCGACGGCCTCATGGAATTCTCGGTTGTCTTTACCGACCGCTCGCTCAATCACATGTCCAAGGTTTTCCAAGGAGTCATGAACGATCTCAACGCGCTGTTGTGCGAGGTCTATCGGTCCGATGCCGCCATTGTTGTGCCGGGCGGAGGCACATTTGCGATGGAGGCCGTCGCGCGCCAGTTTGCCGGAGACGCCAAGGTGATGGTTATCCGCAATGGCTGGTTCTCTTACCGCTGGACCCAGATCTTCGAGATGGGTGACATTCCCTCGGAAACCGTCGTTCTCAAGGCGAGCCAGGTTGGCAATGAGAGCACCTCCGGCTTTGCGCCGCAGCCCATTGAGGCGATCGTCGCAAAGATCCGGGAGGAGCGCCCGCAAGTGGTCTTCGCGCCCCATGTCGAAACCTCCTCAGGCGTTATCCTGCCGGACGACTATCTCAAGAGCATCGCCGCAGCGGCGCATGAGGTCGGAGCGCTCTTCGTGCTTGATTGCATCGCCTCGGGCTGCATCTGGGTCGACATGCAGGAAACCGGGGTGGACGTTCTGATCTCCGCACCGCAAAAGGGCTGGAGCGCTTCGCCTTCGGCAGGACTTGTCATGCTGGGCGAACGTGCGCTGGCGCGCCTCAAGGACACCCAGAGCAGCAGCTTCGCCGTGGATCTTGGGAAGTGGCATGACATCATGCAGGCCTATGTGGACGGCGGCCATGCCTATCATTCGACCATGCCGACCGATGCGCTCAAGGTGTTCAGGGACCGGATGATCGAAACCCGCGGATTCGGGTTCGAACTTGCGAAGAAACGGCAGTGGGAACTCGGCTCGCGAATTCGCGCCCTGCTTTCGCGCAATGGCTTCAAATCAGTTGCGGCCCCGGGCTTCGAGGCACCCGGCGTGGTGGTGAGCTATACGAAGGATCCCGATTTTCAGAATGGCAGAAAGTTCATGGCCGAGGGGATGCAGATCGCAGCAGGCGTTCCGCTGATGTGCGACGAACCCGACGATTTCCGGACCTTCCGGATCGGGCTGTTCGGACTCGACAAGCTTGAAGATATCGATGCCACGGTCGCGAGATTCGAAAGCGTTCTCGAAAAACTGCTGGATGCCGGCTGAAGGCAACCAGTGCATGTCGCGCTCAATTGGGTTCAATAGAGCCAAACGTGCATGCATTCCGTCAAAGTTTTGCAGCGTCCTTCGCGCATCCAATTGGATGCGCGGCGCTGTAGCGCTTCCGGACAACCCGGCGTCGCGAGCTTCAGACCCCTGCAAGGCCGATGGAGACAGCCGCCCAGGCGATAGCCAGCAGGAACACTGTTTCCGCGACGATCACAGCGACATGGCGCCATCCCAGATCGAGCATCGCCTTCATGTTCGTGCGCACACCAAGCGCAGCAATGGCGGTCACCAGAAACCACGATGAGGCGTCGACCAGAAGAGTGGCTGCGGGACCGGGTATAAGCCCAGTGCTGTTGGCGAGCGTCAGAACGCCGAAACCGACGACGAACAGCGGCAGCCTGACATGGGAGAAGCCGCTTTCCTTGCGCGCCACCGACAGCGCCACGATGATCAAAACCACCGGCAGCAGCGTTACCCTGAGCAGCTTGACGATTGTCGCCGTGTCGCCGGCCTCAGTAGAGATCGAATATCCCGCGCCGACCACCTGTGCAACGTCATGGACAGTGGATCCGATCAGGAATCCGCTCTGGGCATCGCTCAGCCCGGCAAATCCGAAGAGTACCGGGTAAATGACCATCGCGATCGTCGAGAGTGTGGTCACGGCCACCACGGTGAACAGCACATTGCGTTCGGTCTTGTCATTGGCCGGGATGACCGCCGCCAACGCCAGCGCGGCCGAGGCGCCGCAGATGGCCACCGAGCCACCGGTGAGGATGGCGAAACGCCAGCCACGTGAAAACACTCTTGCGCATAGGAAGCCGAAGCCGATGGTTGCCGCCATCAGTCCGGCCACGGTCAGCAGCCCCGAGGCGCCGATCCCGGCGATGTCGCCCAAGGTGATCCGCGCACCAAGAAGCACGATTCCCAGTCGCAGCACCGTCTTGGAAGCGAAGACGACCCCCTCGCCGGTCGCTTCCTGATCAGCCATGAAATTGAATGCCATGCCGATCAGCAACGCAAACAGCATCACCGGCGCGCCATAATGTTCCGAGAGAAACTTGGCAGCGGCGGCGATGGTCACAGCCAGAAGCAGGCCGGGGAACAGGGATTTTGCGCTGATGCGCAATTGCGACAGGGATGCCATTGGAAAACTGGTCCGGTTGCTGGAAATGAAACCGCCCGGGCTGAGTGGTCCCGGGCGGATCTTGTTCTGACAGAGTTGGCTTACGCGGATCTGTAGAGTTTTGTCATGGAGAACTCGCGGTGTCCGAGGGCCTCTGCAGCGGTGTTTCGGCCGTTTGCGGTGCGCATGATCATCTCAATGAGGGCGTCGCCGGCCTGGTCGAT
>Ga0160421_1000136_pt1 | contig 29853 bp, 30 predicted proteins | sample TAMARWmetagpilot_FD_108195 | JGI IMG/M metagenome (GOLD analysis project Ga0160421, IMG submission 108195) | Phycosphere-associated microbial communities from TAMU algal ponds, Corpus Christi, Texas, USA - TAMU ARW-7 10/27 metagenome pilot | ecosystem: Engineered > Artificial ecosystem >... | reverse complement strand
GGGCATGCCCCGTCTGATCCTGCCCTCGCTGCAGATCAACATGCGTGCAGGTCAGATGCCGGAGCCGGAAGACAACGGCACCTCGTACCTGAAACTGCCCTTGAACACGCTCTAACCCCGAGGCGCGCATGGAATTGCATTATCTTTACGGCCTGCTTGGCGGGCTGATCATCGGCACGGCAGCGGCGGTTTTGTTGCTGATCAATGGCAAGATCATGGGGGCCAGTGGCATCTTGGGGTCGGTTGCCGACGGATCGGCAGAAGGCAGCGATCGGCGCGAAAAGCTGGCCTTTTTGGGTGGGTTGGTCGGCGCACCGGCTCTGGTGACGCTGTTCTTCGGCGCGGGATCGACCAACCTGACGACAAATGTGGTGGTGATCATCGCCGCTGGCCTTCTGGTTGGCATCGGCACGCGGATTGCCAATGGCTGCACCTCGGGTCACGGGGTTTGCGGCATCTCGCGCCTGTCGATCCGCGGCATTGTCGCGACGGTGTTTTACCTTCTGGCCGGTGGGATCGTCATGGTGCTGTTCCGCCACGTTCTGGGGGTGATCTGAGATGCGGATGTTTGCCTCGGCGCTGGCGGGCGCCCTTTTTGGATTGGGCCTGATGCTGTCAGGGATGACCGACACAACCCGGGTTCAGGGCTGGCTAGATATCTTCGGCGCATGGGATCCGACCCTGGCCTTTGTGCTTGGCGGCGCGATCCTTCCGATGGCCGTCGCCTGGCGGATGACACGGACATTCGCCTCACCGATCTTGGGCACCGCATTCCCACCGCCACCGCAGCCCAAGCTCGGTCGCAACGTGGTGGTCGGCTCGACGCTCTTCGGCATGGGCTGGGGCTTGGCCGGTCTTTGCCCAGGCCCAGCCTTGGCCTCCCTTTCTTGGGGTGGTTGGGGTGGAGCGCTCTTTCTTCTTGCAATGGTGGCGGGCATGGTGGTTACACCGCCCCTGCGCCGACGTTTCGCGTTGTTCGCCTGACCGATAAAGAAAGAGTGCCCTATGGATATCCGCCCGCTGACCGAAAGCTATGCCGTCGCCCCGCAGCTTGAACCTGCCGATATGGCAGCCTTGGCCGCGCAAGGTGTCACAACAATCATCTGCAACCGGCCTGACCCGGAAATCACGCCCGACCTTCATGCGGCGCAGATGCAAGCCGCGGCGGAAGCCGCTGGTCTAGACTTCGTATTCAACCCGATTGTCGGTGGTGCCATGACCATGGCCAATGTGGAAGAGCAAGCCGACGCAATCGCGGGCGCAGATGGCCCTGTCGTGGCCTATTGCGCCAGCGGCAACCGGTCGAGCATCGTTTGGGCCCTCACGCAAGCGGGGCAGTTGCCCACAGATGAGATTTTGGCCGCAACCCGGGCCGCCGGTTATATGCTCGATGGCATGCGGCCCCAAATCGACGCCCTCGCCGCAGACCCACGGGGGTGAGCGGGCTCAGCCCGACGGCGCGCGGCATTCTCTACATGCTGGCGGCGATCTTTCTGTTCTCCGCCATGGATGCGTTGGCCAAGCTTCTGACCAGCCGTTATGACGTGTTGCAGGTGGTTTGGACCCGCTATGCAGGCCAGACTCTGGTCGTGGCCGCCGTCTTGGCCCCACGACTGCATCTCGTCATCCGAACCCGGCATCTGGGGCTGCAACTCTTGCGTTCCGGCTTTCTGTTCGCGGCGACAGTCTGCTTTTTCCTTGCGCTCAGCCTGATGGAGATCGCCTCGGCCACAGCGGTGATGAACATACATCCGGTGCTTCTGACCCTCGGCGCGGCACTGATCTTACGCGAAGCGCTTGGGCCACGGCGGATTTTCGGGATCGTCGCGGCGATGATCGGCGCCTTGATCATCATCCGCCCCGGCACCGATGTCTTCACCCCCGCCGCTCTCTTCCCGCTTTTGGGGGGCGTGTTCTATGCCAGTTACGCGCTCAGCACCCGTTTTCTGGGGCGTGACGAGGGCATCTTAACTTCGTTTCTCTACACCGCCCTAATCGGCACCATTGTGGCCAGCTTGGTGGTCCCGTTTTTCTGGACCACGCCCGATCCCGCGGACGCAGCGCTTTTTGTGCTTTTGGGGGCGATTGGCGCGGGTGGGCAATTCCTGCTGATCAAGTCACTGACGACGGCGGAGGCCGGCGCGGTCGCCCCCTTCGGCTATGCCGGGGTGATCTTTGCGACCACCTGGGGGCTATTGGCCTTTGGCGAGGTGCCTGACGCGTTGACCATTCTGGGCGCGCTTGTGATCATCGGGGCCGGTGTCTATGTCTGGCACCGCGAAACCCGGGCCCGCCACGATACCGCGGTCGTGTCGCCTGAAACCTAAACACCGGCAGAAAGGTCGCCACCTGCATGGGCGTCTCAAATGCGCAAAGCTTTACCTGGCGCGACTGGCTGACCGACCGCGGGGCGCGCGGGTTGATCGGGCTGGCGCGCGCGCTGCCCTACACGGCCCGGGTGCCGATGATGGGGTGGTTGATGCGCCGCGTTGTGGGGCCTCTCACCGGCGCTCGTGGCCGCGCTTTGGCCAATCTGGCCCATGTGTGGCCCGGGCTGCCCGATGAGCGGGCGAACGACCTTGCCAATCGGATGATGGAAAATGTCGGACGCACGCTGATCGAGAATTACTCCACATCCGACCTCTTGGCTCGGGCGGAAGCATGGGACCCGAGCGGCCCCGGTGTCGCCGCTTTGGCCGAGGCGCAAGCAACTGGCCGTCCCGTGCTGCTGATCACCGGGCATTTCGGGAATTACGAAGCGGCGCGCGCCGCGCTGACCGTGCGGGGGTATTCCATCGGTGGGCTCTATCGACCGATGAATAACGGCTATTTCAACCGCCATTATGTCGCGACGATGGAGAGCTTCGGTGGCCCGGTCTTTCCACGGGGCCCAAAAGGCGTCGGGCAGTTTGTGCGGCACCTGAAATCGGGCGGCCAAGGCGTGTTGCTGACCGATCAATACTTTGCGGCGGGAGAGCTGTTGGACTTCTTGGGGCAACCTGCCCCCACCTCGCTGTCGGCAGCGGAGATGGCGCTGAAATACGACGCGCTCTTGATCCCGTTTTATGCCCGACGCTTAGAGGGCGGGCTCGATTTCGACGTGACCCTTGAGGCGCCGATTGCCCATAGCGATGCAAAGACGATGACGCAGGCGCTGAATGACAGCCTCGCGGCCCAAGTCACGCAACATCCGGAACAATGGTTTTGGATTCACCGCCGCTGGAAACCGGGCCGCCAGGCGAGATATTTCCGGACTGCGAACGAAGACTGACAAACGCGGCTAGTTGAGGCGTGCGGCCCCGAGAATGGCGCCATGTCCGGCGCTTTGAACGATCACCACCAGCGGAGTTTCACTCTGCGGGCGCACCCGCGATTGGAAAGTGCCAGCGCCATCCCATTCATCCATAACCTGCCAAGACGTCACGACATTGTGGTAGCTCACCACCCGGCCCGCATTCTCGCCACGGCGAATATCGACCTCCTCATATGGCGAATACCCAACCAATTGCACCACCATCTCCGGGCGCGGCGGGGCCATGTCGGTTTCGGCACGGATCACATACACATCGTCCTGACGAGTCACGCTGACTGACACCGGGTCGGCCTGTGCACGGTGCGCCATGATCAGATCGGCGACATCCATCGGTCGGTACCCCACGACGTGATCGACGCCGCCGATGACCATTTGCGGCGTGTAAACCACGGTCGACCCTGCTGCACGGCCATAGGCGTGCTGCCGTGCAGTGTATTCAGGCGTCGCGAATGTGTCGGCCCAGCCAATGTAATCCCAGTAGTCCACATGCAGGCTCAACGCGATGATGTCCTCTCGTTGTGCCAACTCTCCCAAGAGCGCATCCGCTGGCGGGCAAGATGAACAGCCCTGAGAGGTGAAAAGTTCCACCACAACGAGATCGTCTGCCTGAGCCATGGCTGCAGGGGTCAAACCGGCGCATGCCAGCACAAAGGACAGGATCAGCCGCATGAGATACCTTTCGTCACATGGGTGTTGCTCCCCATAGCTAGCGGCGCGACAGCAGGGAGGCCAATCAAGGATTTGCGAGGCCGCGTTACAGCCAGCGCCGTGTGGCTTCCAGGTATCGCTCAGCCTCAGCTCCGAACGCCTCGACCAAACGGGCCTCTTCGGGTTGAATGAATCGCAGCGTCAGCACGCTGATGAAGAGGCCCGGCAGCAAAACAGCGCTGAGAGAGCCCAACCAGAGGACATAGCCGGTCAGGATCATCACCAAACCCAGATAAATCGGGTTCCGCGAATAGCGATATGGGCCCTCTGTGATCAAGGCCTTCGGCGCTTCATGAGGTTCAATGGTGGTCTTCTTGCGCCAGAACCACAATGCCGACCAGATGATGGCGGCAAACCCCGCGAAACAGGTTGCCAGGCCCAGAAGCTGAAAAAGTGGGCCAAACACGATCAGAAGCGGTAGTTCCGCAGCCAAAAACCAAGCGATGACGACAAAGCCAGCGAGCCAAATCGGTGGTAGGTCGGGAAAGCCAATCATTCAATCATCCTCGTCCTCCCGTCAGCATTGCGCCAGACTTGCACGCCTCCAGCCGCCTGTATAGACAGCCTCTCGCGCTTGTCTTTCTGGCTTCTCTGCATTTCAACAGGCAAGTTGGCTCGGCATTTGCAATGGCTAGCCACTCGCCGAGAGTTCGATGCATGACAAAAACGCCAATCAAAGTCTTCTTTGTATACCCCCGCAGTTCAAGAAACCTGGGCTCTACGGTTATGCGCGGCTTCCAGCTCTGCGAAATTGCGACGGCACAATCGAGTGGTCGTTTTTCATTTGCTACAAAACCGATCTCGAGCCTGCACCATCCAGCCCTGACACGATTATGGGTCGACCTACAGCCTAAAGACGCGATCTTCATCTTCGTCAAAAACGCAATAACCCGGTTAGACTCTGCAGCCTTACAGAGGCTTCAGAGAAAATCAAAGCTAGTGGTTCTCGACTATATCGATCGGAGCATGGAGCAGATACCGACCGACGGTATCGACGTCCATCTGTGTAGCTCTATGGAGCAAATGACGTATCTCCGAGATCGTGTGTCAGACTCCGAGAACGCCATCAATGGCACTGTAGATCTTCTGTTCCATCATGCCGATCTACGGCTTCATGCAATGACGTTCCCACAACAACACGTCGCCCGTGTCGCTTACTTCGGTGGTACGATCAATGCATTTATCCCGCCATCAATCGCCGATATCGTCCCCGTCTTTGATGTTGGACTGAGTGCAGGTATGGTGCAATTTCTTCAAAATTATAAGGACTTCAACTTACACTATGCCATACGCCCAGCCGAACAGACAGATACCATCGCTCATGTCTTCAAACCCTTCACCAAAGGTGCCACGGCTGCAGCCTGCCAATCACCGATCATTGTCAATCGGGCGGCCCACGATGCAGAGTACTTCTTGGGTGACGACTACCCATTTTTTGTTGATACACTAACTGAGACCACGGTTGTCGAGACCGTCGACAAAGCGATAACTTCATTTGGAGGGCCTGTGTGGGTGGACGCATTGGAGCGGATGGAAGAGCTGAACAACCGATTGCATCCGACCCGTATCGGTCGCGATCTAGAAACCTTGCTTGAGGCACATCTATGAGCATGAAAAGAGAGCTAAGCCGCTTGGCAAAGCGTGTGTCGGGCCGTTCCGACGCCAAGACCACAACTGAACAAGGTTTCCCCAAAGTCGAAGGCAAAAGCTATGTTGAGGTGATCAGCGAGATCAACCAACATCGCAATGCGGCTTGGTATCTTGAAATCGGCAGCCGCACAGGCAGTTCGCTGGCGCATATGTCGTGCAACTTCATCGCAGTCGATCCCGAGTTCAAGATCGAAAATCCCGTGATGGCATCCGCACAAATGATGCACTTCTTCCAGACCAGCAGTGATGATTTCTTCGCTTCGAACTTTTTAAGCCGCAACGAAATCACGCCGGATGTTGCCTTTGTCGACGGGTTGCACTTCTTCGAATATGCCCTGCGCGATTTCATGAATTGTGAAGCAGCTATGCGGAAAGATGGGGTGATCGCGATACATGATGTTTGCCCATTCGGCTACGATATGGCCACCCGCGACATATCACGAACCGAACGTAGTCTGCCCTGGACCGGCGATGTATGGAAACTGATCTTGGTGCTGTTAGATCTGCGCCCAGATCTTGAGCTGCATATGCTGAATTGCCGCAAAACTGGCCTTGCATTGATCACGTCACTCGACAAAAATAATCGGACGCTTTGGGACCGGTATGATGAAATCCTTGGAACTTATGCAGAAATGGATTTCGCTACGTTGACCGCCGAAGCTTATTACAACCGCTTTGTCTTGGAAGACGCCGAAGAGTTTCTCGAGGGCTTCAAACGCATAGGCTCCTAATCTCCTGCTTCGCTGATAGTGACCTCACGCCATGTCAGAGCCGGCTTGATGTGCATTCGTTGCCCTTTCGACAACCTCACGGCCTGGCGCAGCCCCATCCGGACTTGCGCCCAGATCCGGCGGCGGCGGAACGCTTTCTGTTCGGCCTCCGAATATCGCTCCAATGCGACCGGCTTCGTCACCGCATCGATCAGAGACGTGGTCGGGATCGGTTGCGGCACACCATAGGCGGCGCATTGATCAAGCTGGATCGCGAGCGCCGGGTCGGCTTGATAGCTCTCCATCCCATAGGTCGAACTGATGATCGCATCAGAGGGGCCGCCCGCATCCCGCGCATGTTCCAGCATCTCGCGCGCGCCTCGAGGCCAAGCAATATAGGCCGCCGAGCCGGTGCGATCCTGCCAAAGCCGCCGGATCGGCGCGGCGGGATGCATGTGGAACCCGACGAATTTCTTCCGGCTGCGGGTCTCCAGGCTGATGTGATCGATCCCCGGCAAAGGTGCCACGCGCGCCAAAAACCCCGGGAGATCGACCGCCAAAACCGCGTCATCCTCCAAGACAAGACAAGGTGCGTCCAACTCCAAAACCCGGGTCCATGCGCGCATATGCGAAGCGCAAAGCGCCATCTCGGTCACGCGTAAGGGCCGCTGCCAGCGGTGCCAAACCGGGTCGTCTTCGGGCGGATCCAAAGTTTCGGGCGTCACAGCCTCGATCCGCTCCCAGTCGAACCCAAAATGACCCATCTGCGCGCGCATGAAGCCCATGCGGTCCGTCGCGCTGGCCATATTGATGATCAGCACGCGCATAGCTCAGTAGCCGCCATTGAAGATTTCGAAATACTGGTCGAGCACGCGGTCTTTAGTGAATTTCGCTTCAAGCGTCGCTGTGCCTGCGGCCACCAGGTTTGCCGCCAGGCCCCCTTCATCCCGAACACGCTCAATAGCGGCGGCCGTCCCGTCTACATCATCGATATCAACCAGCAAACAATCCTGCCCATCGGTTGCGAACCAGCTTGGCCCTTCGGATTTCGTGGAAATCGTCGGCACTTGTGCCTTCCAGCTCTCCAAAATCACATTGCCGAGGGGCTCATGGCGCGATGGCATCACAAACACATCCGCCGCCGCCGCATAGTGCATCGGTTCGTCGACCCACCCAAGAAACCGCGTCCGCTCGGACATGCCAAGCTCCACCACCAGCGCTTGCAATTCGGGCCGTCTTTCCCCCTCGCCCAGCAACCAGAGCCATGCATTCGGGATCTTCGCCGCAGCTCGGATCAACACATCGAAGCCCTTCCGATGCACAAACCGACCTGACCCGCAGATCACAAAAGCGTCGTCTGGCGTGTTCACACTCACCCGGCTGATCGGGACCGGCGTGATCTCGCGCGCGAAGTTCGAGATGACCAGCGCAGGTTTTTGCCATCCCAAATCGCGACACGCCTGCGCGATACCGGGTGTATTCCCGATGATTAGGTCGTTGTACCGGAAATGACGCAAATGCCGCGGGTAGTCGCCGAGACGGGTCAGTTTCACGGCTCCGGGAAAGTGAGGTATAAGTCGGGCTGCACGAGGCATCCAAGCCATAATCACAGTAGGTTGCCAACGCTGGATCATCCGGTGGATCTGCCAGGTAAAAAGGGGCGTCGACACAGACAAGCGGCGATAGTGGTTTTCCATAGTCGGACCCAAAGGGGCAATTTCGTGTTTCCAGATCCGCCCTGGGCGCGTGACAAAACGCTGTTCGGCCCCGCGTTCGCTAAAGCCATGCACAAGGTTCACAAAAAAACGCTCGGCCCCACCGTCCTTACCAAAATGTAAATGCAAAATTCTTTGTGATTCTAACATCGTACGAATCGATTCATATCTTCAAAAAGCTCAAGATAGCTGGATGTAATTATGTCTTTGTTGAAATGTGAGCGGAGAGCGTCGGTCCCGCCATCCACAAGCTTTCGGGCAAGATTGCCGTCTTCCCTTATTCGAGTGATAGCAGAAGCCATTGCCCTATCGTCATCGATGTCTACCATAAGGCAGTTGCGCTCGTCGGTAGCACACCAACTTGGGCCTTCGGCGCGCGTAAACACACTTGGCGTCTGCGACCGCCAAGCCTCCATGATTACATTACCCAAAGGCTCATGACGCGACGGCATCACAAACACATCGCCTGCGGCAACATAATGCATGGCCTCTGTCACCCACCCCGTGAAGCGAGTACGCTCCATCATATCAAGCTCCGTGACAAGCGTCTCCAATTCACCGCGTTTTTCGCCATCCCCAACCAACCAAAGATAGGCGCCCGGCACCTGGCTGACCGCGCGGATCAAACTGTCAAAGCCTTTGCGGCGGATGAATCTACCACTGCCTACGACGACAAACGCGTCGTCCGGTGTGTTCATATCGGCCCGCGGAACTGGTCTTAGCGCCACATCACGGGGATAGATCGGGATCATTGCTGTCGGCTTCTGCCAACCCAACCGAACACATTCATCCGATATATCAGGCGTGATACCTATAATGCAGTCAATGTTTTCAAAGTTCTTCAGATGCCGTGGATAATCCCCAAGGCGGGTCAGTTTCAGGGTATTAGAGTCGCTCGGCATCAACCGCGACGCTCGGGACATCCATGCCATCACCACATCAGGCTGCCACCTTCTGATCATCCGCGCCGTGCGCCAAGTGAGAAGCGGTGTCATAGGCGACCAAGGACGGTAGTTACTTGTGATAATGGGACCCAGTTTCCGAACCTCTTCAGTCCATAAGCGGCCCGGACGAACCACAAATCTCTGTTCGATCCCCTGATCAGAAAAACTGTTCACCAGATTGACAAAAAACCGCTCGGCTCCGCCCTCTTTACCAAAATGTATATGAACGATCTTTTTAATGCTCATTTTATCGCCCCTTGAATCTCGCCAACCGCAGCCGCGTCTCGTAACTGAGTTGATATTTCAGATTGTGCCATGCCCCAGCCAAGCCGGTCCGCCCCGGCGGTGTTGAACGGCGGGTTTCGCCAATCGTACCCGTCTCTGCCTGCTGATCCCCAACCAGAACCGGCTGCGGCAAGATCAGCGCCACTCGCAGACCCGTTTCCCAAAAAAACTTCTGATCCTCATCCACCGGCCGAAAAAACGGTATCGCTCGCGCCGCGAGCTTGCGGGCCGCTTCACGGGTGACGCCATAGCCAATCAGACAGGTCGGCACACGGTACGGAATTCCAATTCTGAAAGGGCCGAGTGGCTTGGTTGTGATCATTTTCGGTGCAGGATCAAAGGAGAACAGCTTGACCATATCCCAATCATCCTGAGCTGCGCTCAAATGCGTCAGGGCAGCGCCAAGATCATCACTGGCCGCGAAATCATCCTCGAAAACAAACCCGCCCGGCGCGTCCCCTTCCGCGATCGCTTCCCAAGCCGCAATATGGCTAAGATAGCAGCCGATCTCTGGCGGAACCAACGGATGTTTTGCTGCGATAGCGTTACGATCTGCGTCATAGACTTTCGCCAATGCACTGTCGTCCATCGCCCATCCGTTAACACCTTCGATCCGCCGCCAGGGCAGACCTGCCGCCTCCAGTTGTCGGGAGCTGGTCTCCATCCGGCGGGTATTCTCGGCCAAGTTGATGACATAGGACGGCCAGGGGGCCATGGAACTCTCCCACGCGGGTATTCATGCCGGTTTAGGCCCGGCAGAGCACGAAAACAAGTCACCCGCCCAAGACTTGCCCCCGCGCGGGCTTTCATGACAGAACACGTCGGCCTGCCCTGCTTGTCTGGACGCAAATGCCCCAATCCCTCCCCATCTATGTGATCAATCTGACCCGCCGCCCTGACCGGTTGACGCGGATTGGCGACCATCTGGCGGAGCGCGGTGTGACGTTCATCCGGCAAGAGGCCTGCGATGCGACAACCACCCCCGAGGCAGCGATTGCCAGTGTGATCCACAGCAGCGGCCCACTTGGGCAGCTTGGCCAGGGGGATCGCGCCTGTACCGTCAGTCATAGTTGGGCCTGGCAAGCCTTTCTGGAGAGCGGGGCCAGCCATGCCCTGTTTCTGGAAGATGACATCTATCTGGCGGAAGATCTGGCATCGGTTCTAGACCATGCGGATTGGATCCCACCGGGCATCGAGGCGGTGAAACTGGAGAAATTCGGCGCCGGCGCCTCGCGGCTTTTGCTGGGCCCCAAGATTGGCGCGACACCAACTGGTCGCGCAATCCACCGGATGATGTCACGCCATGTGGGCGGGGGCGCCTATATCCTCTCACGCACGGGTGCCGAGGCCGCACATGCCTGGCGCGGGAAGATCCGGGTGCCGATTGATCATTTTCTGTTCAATGACACCGTGTCACCGCTCCGCCGGGCGCTGAAACCCGCGATCATTGTGCCCGCGATGGCGACGCAACGCGCCTATGATTACAACTCTGATATTGCGCCCTTGGGCAAGGCGATCCGGCCAAAAGGGTGGCACAAACGGCTCCGGACGCTCCGGCGCGGTGCCAATGAGGTCAACCAAGCCCCGCGCCAGGTGCTGCAATATCTCACCGGCCAGGCGACACTGATGGATGTGGCCTTCGCCGAGACCCCGCCTGCTCAGAGCCGATAGCCGCCCGCCACGGTCAAAACCTGCCCGGTGATGAAGGACGCCTCTTCGGAGAGCAAAAACGCAACGGCACCCGCGATATCCTCCGGCCGCCCAATCCGACCAAGCGGTGTCTCCTCCAAAACCATATCGATGATCTCCTGCGGGCGCGGCTTCTCCACCCGTTCGATCAGACCTGGGGCCACCGCATTGACGCGAATGCCAAGAGGCCCCAATTCGCGGGCAAAAGCCGCTGTCGCGCCGTCGAGACCCGCCTTGGTCGCGGTATAGACTGCGGCGCCAACGGGTGGGCGGATCGCATTGAGCGAGGAGATATTCACAATCGCGCCGCCCCTCGGCAGCACCGCGCGCGCGGCATCCATCATCGCGATGGGCGCGGTGAGGTTCACCTCGATCATGTCGCGATGCGCCTCGGTCACGCCGCCATCAGGCCCCTCCGCGACGCCAGCAGCGTTGCAGACAATCTCATCCAGCCGCCCCGCCTTCGCCGCGACGTCTTTCACAAGCGCCTCGGCAGCACCCGGCTGGCGCAGGTCACAGGGCACCGCCTCAACCCGGTCGCCAAGCGTGGCCTCCAAATCACGCGCCTCGGCCTCGCGGCTGACATAGGTGAAGACGACCTGCCGCCCGGCGCGCAACATCCGTTCGACGATCGCTCGGCCAATGCCACCCGCCCCGCCAGTGATCAAACACACCCGGTCCGTCATCTCATCTTCCTCCATTGAAGGCTGCAGATGGCTCAAGCGCCTGACGGCAACGAATAGCGCAACGACATGCAAGACAGCCCGCCATCCAGCAGCGCGGCCTGGGTCGTTGGCATCGGCCAAATCTCGTAACCTGCCGCATCAAGCCGATCCGCAGTCTGCGAGAACCCGTCCGACAAAAACACCGGCGCATTAAAGCGGATCGCGTTCGCCGCGCCCTCCTCGCCCGGTGCGGTCTCAATCACCTTGTAGCCTTCGAAGCAGCCCGTCGCCGCCAGCCGGGGCGAGGCCAGGATCGTTTCGGGGTCCAGAAGGCTGCTTTCGGTCTTGAAATGCAGGATTTCAGGCGGGGTCTCGACCATGCGCAGGCGATAGCCCAGATCCTCGACAATCGGGCGCAAGGACGCCACGCCGGCCGCATCGGTGCGCGCCGACAAGCCGACCATCACTTCGGTGTCGGAACACAAGATATCGCCGCCATCGACAAACCCGTTGCCAGCGAGATCTCGGACCTCCGGGAACAGGCGCATCAAGTCCGGGCGCAGCATCGCGGCCTCGCCCCGTCGGCTTGGGGCCTCGGGCCGCAACACAATCGCCACACCGTTCAGGCAAAGCGCCGGATCTTCGATGAACACGCTGTCGGGGAAGTCTTCTCGCGGCGGCAGAACCGTCACCTCCGCCCCGGTTTTGCGCAAGGCCGCGACATATGCGGCATGCTCTGCGGCAAACAGATCCGCGTCCGGCGCGCCCCGATCCTCCGCGCGCAACCCATCCGGGACAGATCGGGACGGCGCACGGCAGAGCGCATGGGTGAAGGTAACGGAGTGACCAATCATGGCCTCCAATCTGACCGCAGACCTTCCGATTGCAAGCCCGAAACGACAACAGCCCCCGGCGGGATCGCCGGAGGCTGCTGCGGGGTGTCTTGCGGGCGGTGTCTACGCGGCTTTCGCCAGGTTGCGCAGCACGTAGTGCAGCACACCGCCATGTTCGACATATTCTTTTTCGATCGCCGTATCGATCCGGCATTTCAGGTGAATCTCTTTGCTGGTGCCATCGGCATAGGTGATCGTGCAAGGCACGATATCCTGCGGTTTCAGATCGCCGGCCAGACCAGAAATCGAAACCGTCTCGTCCCCTTTCAGGCCCAAAGATGACCGCGTATCGCCGCCGGTGAATTCAAACGGGATCACGCCCATGCCGACCAGGTTCGAACGGTGGATCCGCTCGAAGCTCTCGGCGATCACAGCCTTCACACCCAAGAGGTTGGTGCCCTTCGCGGCCCAGTCGCGGGACGAGCCCGCGCCGTACTGTTCCCCACCAAACACAACCAGCGGCGTACCATTGGCCTGATGCGCCATGGCCGCATCGAAGATCGAGGTCTGCTGCCCATCCGGTCCAAGCGTATAGCCGCCTTCAACACCCTCCAGCATCTCGTTCTTGATACGGATATTGGCGAAGGTGCCGCGCATCATCACCTCGTGGTTGCCACGCCGCGCCCCGTAGGAGTTGAACTCCCGCACCGGCACCTGACGGTCGACCAGATACTGCCCGGCGGGCGTGGTGTCTTTGAACGAGCCCGCGGGCGAGATGTGGTCGGTGGTGATCATGTCGCCCAAGATTGCCAGAACTTTCGCGCCCTCGATATCGGTGATGATCCCCGGCTCCATCCCCATGCCTTGGAAATAGGGCGGGTTCTGTACATAGGTCGAGGTCGGCGGCCAATCATAGGTCTGGCTGTCGGTCGTCTCGACATCCTGCCATTTCTCGTCGCCTTTGAAGACATCGGCATATTTCTCGATGAAGGCTTCGCGGGTGACGGTCTTTTCGACCAGTTCGGCAATCTCGGCCTGGGTCGGCCAGATGTCTTTCAGATAGACATCCTTGCCCTCAGGCGTCTGTGCAATCGGGTCATTCGCGAGATCAATATCCATCGTGCCCGCAAGCGCATAGGCCACGACGAGTGGCGGCGAGGCGAGGTAGTTGGCGCGCACATCGGGCGAAATCCGGCCCTCGAAGTTCCGGTTGCCCGAAAGGACCGAGGTGGCCACCAAGTCACCCTCGGCAATCGCCTCGGAGATTTCTTTTTGCAGCGGGCCGGAGTTGCCGATGCAGGTGGTGCAACCATAGCCCACGAGGTTGAAGCCAATCGCGTCGAGATCGTCTTGCAGCTCCGCCGCTTCCAGATAGGCCGACACGACTTGCGAGCCGGGGGCCAGAGAGGTTTTCACCCAAGGCTTCCGGTTCAGGCCCAACTCATTGGCTTTTCGCGCCACAAGCCCTGCGCCGATCATCACATACGGGTTCGACGTGTTGGTGCAGGAGGTGATCGAGGCAATCACAACCTTGCCCGATTCCATCGTGTAGTCTTCGCCCGCAACGGTCACTTCTTTGCCCATCGGGCGTTTGAAGGTCTCCGCCATCTCGCGGGTGAACGCCGCTTTCGCATCGGTCAGCGCGACATAGTCCTGCGGCCGTTTCGGACCCGAAATCGCGGGCACGATGGTGCCCATATCCAGATGCAGCGTGTCGGTATAGACCGGTGCATAATCCGCGCCGCGCCAGAAGCCGTTCTCTTTCGCATAGGCCTCGACCAGCGCAACCGTGTCTTCGTCGCGGCCGGTGTTCCGCAGATAGCGGAGCGTCTCGCCGTCAATCGGGAAGAAGCCGCAGGTCGCGCCATATTCCGGCGCCATATTGGCAATCGTCGCCCGGTCCGCGAGCGGTAGCGTGTCCAGCCCGGCACCGTAGAATTCAACGAACTTGCCGACAACACCGCGTTCGCGCAGCATTTCGACGACTTTCAGCACGAGGTCGGTGCCGGTGGTGCCTTCGACCATCTGGCCGGTCAACTCAAAGCCGACGACTTCAGGGATCAGCATCGAAATCGGCTGACCCAGCATCGCGGCTTCCGCCTCGATGCCGCCAACGCCCCAGCCCAAAACGGCGGCGCCGTTAACCATCGTGGTGTGGCTGTCTGTGCCCACCAGCGTGTCGGGATAGGCCACCATCTCACCCGACTGATCGGTGTCGGACCAAACGGTTTTCGCGAGGTATTCAAGGTTCACCTGGTGGCAGATACCGGTCCCGGGTGGCACAACGCGAAAATTGTTGAACGCCGACTGGCCCCATTTCAGGAACGTGTAGCGCTCCATGTTGCGCTCATATTCACGGTCCACATTCATCTGGAACGCGCGCGGGTTGCCGAACTCGTCGATCATCACCGAGTGGTCGATGACCAGATCGACCGGGTTCAGCGGGTTGATCTTCTCCGGGTCGCCGCCAAGTGCGACCAGACCGTCGCGCATCGCGGCCAGGTCAACCACCGCCGGCACGCCGGTGAAATCCTGCATCAAGACGCGTGCCGGGCGATAGGCGATCTCGCGTGGGTTCTTGCCACCCTTCTGGGCCCATTCCGCGAAGGCTTTGATGTCCTCCACGCTCACCGTCTTGCCGTCTTCGAAGCGCAGCATATTCTCCAGAACCACCTTCAATGCGGCAGGCAGTTTCGAGAAATCGCCAAGACCGGCGGCCTCGGCGGCGGGGATCGAATAATAGGCGTATGATTTGTCGCCGACCTTCAGCGATTTGCGGGTGCCGGATGTGTCGTGGCCAACGGTGATGGGCATGGGGCTAGGCCTCCCTATAATCCAGTGGAATTGGGTTGGTGCTGCCCCGGCCTATGCCACCAAGATCGGAGCCGATCAAGGCTGATCGGTCGGGGTGCGACACTTTTTGTATGCAATTGCATACCGTTTTTCAAGATGTATCGCGTTTGGGCCCGGAAGAGTCCGCCGTTCTGGCCGCTCTGCCGCAGGTGGCCACCCTTCCCTCGCCCCGATCTTTCCGCTACCCCTCGACACGATGCATATGACGGTCACCGATCTGGCCTGCGCACGCGGGTCGCTGCAAGTGCTTGCGGGCGTGTCTTTTACCCTTTCTCCGGGGCAGGCATTGATCCTGCGTGGGCCGAACGGATCGGGGAAAACGACGTTATTGCGAACCCTTGCGGGGCTAACCCCACCTTTGAGCGGACAGATTGAGGCCGCGGCAGACAGCCTCGCCTATGCCGGTCATACGGACGGGTTGAAAGCGCAGTTGAGCGTGGCCGAAAACCTGCGGTTCTGGTCCGATGTGTTCGGCAAAACCGGGATCGACGCCGCCATCTCCGCCTTTGATTTGACCGAGCTTTTGGACCGCCCCGCGGGCGAGCTTTCTGCCGGGCAAAAAAGGCGCCTCAGCTTGGCGCGGCTTCTGGTCACAGGACGGCCCATTTGGGGCCTGGACGAGCCAACCGTCTCGCTCGACACGACCAATGTCGCCCGGTTTGCCGCCGCCGTTCACACCCATCTGGCCGCTGGCGGCAGCGCGATCATCGCGACCCATATCGACCTCGGCTTGCCGCAAGCCGACATCCTCGACATCAGCCCCTTCATTGCCAAATCTCTGCCCGAGCGGGACCCGTTCAGCGATGAGGCCTTCGCATGATGGGCCTGTTCAAACGCGATTTGGCGCTGGCGATCCGAGCGGGCGGCGGTTTTGGCCTCGGCCTCGCGTTTTTTCTGATCGTGACCGTCTTGGTGCCGTTTGGGGTCGGCCCGAATACTGGGGTCTTGTCCACCATCGCCCCGGGCATTCTCTGGCTCGGCGCGCTCCTGGCCTGTCTCTTGTCGCTTGATCGCGTCTTTCAACTCGATTGGGAGGACGGCTCGCTTGATCTGCTGGCCACCTCCCCCCTGCCGCTGGAAAATGTCGCGGCGGTGAAGGCCCTGGCGCATTGGGTGACAACGGGCCTGCCACTTGTCGTGGCCGCGCCGATCCTTGGCCTCCTCTTGAACCTGCCCGCGCCCGGCTATAGCTGGCTCATGGCGTCCCTGGCCATCGGCACCCCCGCGCTCAGCGCCATCGGGACATTTGGTGCCGCGCTCACCGTGGGGTTGAAACGCGGCGGACTGCTTTTGTCACTGCTCGTCCTGCCGCTCTATGTCCCGACCCTGATCTTCGGCGCCTTGGTGGTCACGCGCGGTGCCGCCGGCCTTGACGCCATGACCCCGCTGGCGCTTCTGGCTGGTATCACTTTGGTCACGATCGCCACCCTGCCCTTCGCCGCCGCCGCCGCACTCCGCGTCAATCTGCGCTAGCCCTGCGCGCCCTTGGCATATTGTGAGCGCTCACAGCCCCGCCTACATTCGCGCCCATGTCGTTCTGGGAATACGCAAATCCGCGAAAATTCATGGCGCTTTCGAGCGCTCTTTTGCCATGGGTCGCAGGCATCGCGGCGCTCTGCTTGGGCGTCGGGCTGATCTGGGGCTTCTTCTTCACACCGGATGATTTCCGTCAGGGGTCAACGGTGAAAATCATCTATCTGCACGTGCCTGCGGCGCTCATGGCGATCAACGCCTGGTTGATGATGCTGATCACCTCCTTGGTCTGGGTGATCCGGCGCCACCATGTCAGCGCCTTGGCCGCCAAGGCCGCCGCGCCCGTGGGTATGGTGTTTACGCTCATCGCGCTCTTCACCGGCGCGGTCTGGGGCCAGCCGATGTGGGGCACCTGGTGGGAATGGGACCCACGCCTGACCTCCTTCTTGATCCTGTTCTTGTTCTATCTTGGCTACATGGCCCTTTGGGAGGCGATCGAGAACCCCGATAGCGCAGCTGATCTCACGGCGGTGCTGTGCCTCGTAGGATCGGTCTTTGCGATCATTTCCCGCTATGCGCTGCTCTTCTGGAACCAGGGTCTGCATCAGGGTGCGACATTGTCGCTCGATGCGGAGCAAAACATCTCAAATGTGTTCTGGTATCCGCTGGTCATCTGCATCGCCGGTTTCGGGTTTTTGTTCCTGGCCCTCGTGCTGTACCGCACCCAGACCGAAATTCGCGCGCGGCGGCTGAAGGCCCTGATTGCGCAGGAAAGGATGGCGTGATGCCGGATCTGGGCCGATACGCAACAGAGGTTTTGTCCGCCTATGCGGGGTCTCTGGCACTGTTGATCTTGGTTGTTGTCGTCTCTATTTGGCAGGCACGACGGGTTCAGAGGCGGCTGAACTCTGTCGAAGAACGACGCGGGAAATCCACATGAAAGTCAATTGGTTGATGGTTCTGCCCGTGGTGTTGACCATCGGGTTCTTCGGGATCGCAGGCGTTCAGTTGATGATGAATCAGGACGATCTGCAGCATGGCGTGGACACGATGGCCTTACGCTCGGCACAAGAGGGGCGGCCTGCCCCCAATCTGGAACTGGCGCCGCTTGAGGGAACCGCGCTTCTGAGCCGGGAAGATCTTGAGGGGAATGGCCTCATCATCGTGAATTTTTGGGCGAGCTGGTGCCCACCTTGCCGTGCGGAACACCCGGTTCTGACCGAGTTGGCCGAAGCCGGAAATCCGCTCTTCGGGGTCAACTATCGGGATCGATACGATCAGGCGCTGGCGTTTTTGGACGAGCTTGGCAATCCCTATGACCGGATCGGGCGGGATGAGTTGGCCCATAATGGCCGGGATTGGGGCGTCGTCGCGATGCCTGAAACATTCTTCATCAATGATGAAGGTGTTGTGGTTTACCATTTCCGCGGCCCTGTTCTGGCCCGCTCGCTGGAGAACCAGATTCTCCCTGCCCTTGAAGCGGCCGGATATACTCTGGCCATAGACACCAGCGAAGCGGCCTCTGATAGCTAGGGCTTATACCGTATACGGTGGCGATGACTTGCGGCAGATGCCTGCAAAGCGGTTGAGCCGGTCTTCTGTGCGCGAATATCTGGTCCCTGCCTCTGACAAAGTAGGCCTCCCCTCAACGCCGATGACGATGCAATATTCGGGACCGTGCCGAAGGCGTGTACGCGACCGCCGGGATCCTGTCGCTGCGATGGACAATTCGGCTAGGTCTCGTGTGGGCGGCGCGCCGAGACGCCTAATAGATGTACCGAATCTGGTCCGCCCAATAGCGCTCCACCCGTTTCAGAGAATGGTTGATCTGATTAATCCCATCAGGGCCCAGAACCCCATGCGATTGCAGGCCATCGGCATGACGCCCGAAAAGATCAGCCACCACATCGCGCACATGGCGCCCTTTCTCGGTCAATCGCACCCGAACCGAGCGGCGATCAATCTCGCAGCGTTGATGGTGCATGTATCCCATCTCGACGAGCTTCTTCAGGTTATAGGAAACGTTGGAGCCCTGGTAATACCCCCGGGTCTTCAACTCCCCCGCAGTGACTTCATTATCGCCGACATTGAACAAGAGCAGCGCTTGGACGGCGTTGATCTCTAACAAACCAAGGCGTTCGAACTCATCTTTGATGACATCGAGCAAAAGCCTGTGCAGCCGCTCTACCAAAGACAGGGATTCCAGATACCCGGTGATGAAACCGTGGTTGGACGTCTCCGCGACAGGGGCGTGCATACTCATTTGTGACTCCGCATATCTGCTCGATTCAAGAGATGCGGGAAAAAGACCAACAAGGGGTTAAGACCTCGCCGGATTTGCGTCGAGACAGCAGATTTCCGACGTCTAACCGGCAAAAATCCGCCCGCGACCTTGTCAGGACTCCTAAAATTCCAACTGAAATCCGGCTTCAACGCCATAGCTCACCAAGCCCGACCTGCTCCCGATCCCGTCCATAAAAGCACGTGCGTTGGATGTCAGGCCGCGGCCGTTATCAAACGTATAACCGAGATCAAGACGCCCGCGCACAGTCTCCTCTTCGGTTACAAAGGCTGAGGCTTCGCCGCCGCCGTGGATCTGAGACATGATGCCCGAAACACCCCAGGTGATCGTCAAATCTCCTGCATCCAGCGCAAAGGGCATCTCAAAATCGACGCCAAGTGATAGCTCACTCAACGCGATCCTCTGTGCCGGAACCAAGGCACTCGCGCTGTTAAGATAGGCATCTTGCCGGTCGTGGACCCTGCTGAACGTCAGGCTCGGATAGGTGCTCAGGTTTTCGCCATGATGCGCGCCGCTGACACCCAATGTGGCGAGCCAGCGCGTCCCCTCGAACTGCTCCGGCACACCCCCCGCAGGGGTCAGTGTATTCTTGACCTGTCCCCTCAACAGCCGCCCCTCAAAATAGAGCGGTTGGCCCGGAAGCTGCGCCGCAAAATAAGGGCCGAGGAGCCAGCCGTCACCTTCAATCTCGACCCCGCCATTCCCGACCATCTGAGCATGATCGAATTGCAGCATCGCACCGAGTATGGCAGTCTGACCAAGCTCAAAATGACTGCCGAAAACCGCCAAGGCATAGGTCGCGTCTTGCCCGCTGTCATCTTCGCTGCGCGACGCTTGGAAAGACATCCAAACTGGGCCACCGCCATTGGTCTGGAGATTCAAACTGGCCTGCCCCCGACTGACATCTGCCGTGACCTGGCCCGACCGGCCGCCTCTGAGGAACTCCGTAAGCCCCGGCTGACCGGCGATCAAATCGCGGGAGCGCGCTTGCAGGAAATCGCTGATCTCATCGCTATGCGTTGTATCGATGACAACCATTGCCGCAAGGCTCGCCGGCATTGACCCCTGACCCGATGCATCATGCGCGGCCCCACCGGCCACATTGAGGCTCAGAGGCCCCTTACCCGTGGGTGCGATTTCAACCGAGTAGTGTTGCGGCCCGCCCGACATCCCCAGCATCACCGCATTGATCAGATTGATGTCGTTCGATGAAAAGCCGACGACGGGTTCCGAAAAATCGAACCTGAGTGTCACCGCTTCACCTGCCCTTAGTGAAGATGGCATACCGTTGATCTGAAGCGATGGCGGGCGTCCGTCAGGGACGATTTCGAATGCTGTGGAGGCTCGGTTCCCACGACCTGCGGCATCCCGGGCGGCATTCTCAGGTAATCGAACGGAATGCGCCATCTCTGTCGCGGTGAGTTGTATCTGATACACAGCACCGCGGCCCGTGAGTTGGGTCACGGTTGCGCCGACCGTCACGAAATCGGAAAGGTCTAGCCCCGTCACCGGTTCCGAAAAGACAACTGTGACCGTGTAGGCCACGCCGACGGGCGCAGGTGTGCCGCTCAAAGAAACGGTTGGCGGCGTAAGGTCCGCCAACACCGAGGACATCACAAAGGCTTCATTCCCGGCCCCGCTTGTCGCGACCGCGACATCTTGGGGAATACCAAGTGAAACTGCACCCTCATTTTGGGGGGTCACACGCACGGAATAATCCGCGCCGGAGCCGGAGAAATCCGACAAGGCGGCGTTGCTGCTTTGGATATCGCCAAGCTCGAACCCGGTGACTGGTTCGGAGAAGCTGATCTGCACAAGGGCCGGTCCGAGGATTGGGTTGGGCAAGCCAGTGATCGACACCGTCGGTTTCGGCACGACGCCCAGGCTTGTCCACAGATGCGACGCTTGATTGGGCCGCCCCACGCCGTCGGTTGCAACGCCCTCCGGGATCGAAACAGAGATCGGGCCATTGCTTTGTGGGGTCAGCGTCACCGTATAAACCGCTTCGTTTCCGGAGAAATTCGTGAGCGTCGCGTTTGCGACGATGATATCAGCCAACGTGAACCCGATAACGGGTTCGCCAAATGCGATGGTAATCGGCTGCGCGCCAGTGACTGTTGTCACCGATGGCGTGATATTGACCGTGGGATCGGTCATGTCCGCAACACTGTTGATGGCCAAGGAAGCCACATTCGCATGACCCGCAGCGTCAAAAACGCGACCACTGGGTAGCTGCATCTCAACGGGCCCGTCCGCCAATGGGATGAGCGTCACCTGATAACCCGCCCCGCCACCAGACAGATTCGACACCGTCGCATTCAGGGTCGTGAAATCGGCGACCTCAAGACCGGAAACCGCCTCGCTAAACGTGATAGAAACCTGCACCGGTGCCCCCAAAACGGATGGCAGGGACGAGAGTGTTACGGTCGGAGGGGAGATATCTGCCATGCTCCCAATCCAGTTAGATGCAAGGTTCGGATTTCCGGCCGCATCGTTCAGCCGCCCGGCAGGAAGGCGCAGCGAGACCGCTCCATCCGCATCTGGTGTGATCTGAAGCGTATAACTGCTGCCCGTGCCCATCAGCGCGGCCAGTTGTGCATTGACGGTTTCGAAATCGCTCAGCTCAAGGCCGAATACCGGCTCCGAAAACGTCAGGTTCACTGAGGTTGAGCCGGTGATCATGGGCGGCAAGGCTGAAATACTAACCGTCGGGCCGGACACATCCGCCAGCGCAGAAATTGGATCGGAAGCTGTATTGCCATTGCCCGCCGCATCGACGGCGGCATCGGCTGGCAGCAATAGGCTGACGGGGCCGTCCGCTTCTGGGGTCAATGTGAACTGGTACTCCGCGCCGCTCCCGGAAAACATGCTGATCTGCGCATTGCTCAGCGTCAAATCTGCGACAGTGAACCCGGTCACCGGCTCGCTGAACCGGATCGTCACAAGCGTTGGCCCCGCCAGATCCGGCGGAACCCCCGTGATCATCACCGATGGGGCGCTCAAATCTGCGGTCGCGGTGGCAGTGTTCGAGACGGTATTGAACCGCCCTGCCGCATCTTGAGCCGCATCTGCCCTGACGCCCACGGTCACTGGGCCATCGACGAGAGGTGTTAGCAGGACCTGATACACCGCATCGGCTCCGGACAAACCGCTGGCCGAAGCATTGCTGAGCACCAGATCAGCGATGTCAAACCCACTCACGGGCTCATCGAATGTCACGGTGATTTTCGCGGCTCCGTTTAGAAGGGCCGGAAGCCCGGTGATCGACACACTGGGCGGGTTTAAATCCGCTGTCGCTGCTATCGATCCACTCTCCTGATTGCCGTTTCCCGCCGCATCCTCGGCCCGGTTTGCCAGGACCTGAACAGAGACCGCACCATCGGAATTTGGGGTCAGGATCACGGAATACGCGCGGGCACTCCCGGAAAATCCCGAGAGAGTGGCGTTCTCGACGGCAATATCACCTTCCGCAAAGCCGGTGACGTCTTCGGAGAAGCGAACGGTCAGCGGCACCGCTCCCGTGATAAGAGCGGGCAGCCCGGATATCGCAACGTCTGGCACGGTCCGATCAGACCAGATGCTGAGCGCGGTGGCCGCGAGATTGCCGTTGCCGGCGGCATCAACAGCCACCGCCGCATTGATCATTGCCGTCACCATCCCATCGGCGCTCGGCGTCAGTGTTGCGCTATAGGTCGCGCCGCTGCCTGAAATTGCGCTGATCGTGCCACCCGTGACACTCACATCGCCATCACCAAAGCCGCTCACCGGCTCGTCAAAGACGATCATCAGCGGGAAGCTGGCCGCGTTGCTTGGCGATGCGGCGCTGCTTGACAGAGTAACGCCAGGCGCCGTGTTGTCCAAAAGCGCCTCCCGCGTATCCGGGCTGCCGCTCGTGCTGAGATTGGTGAGGGTATTGCCCGCGAGATCGGTGATGTTTTGGCCCACTGCGAAACCTAAGGTGACCGTCCCGCTCAGAGACGGGATATCTCCCCCAGAGACCACAACATCATAGAGCATGTCGGTTATCGGACTGACCACAACGGTCCCGGGCACAGCCCCGGCAATCGACAAATCGCTGGCATCGAAACCCATGACGGGCTCATCGAATGCCAAGCGCCAGTTCAGCGTATCGGCTTTGCTTGGCGTTGTCGCGGGCAGGAGTCGCGTGACGGAAACCAGCCGCGGTGCGGTGACATCGGGGCCATATTCCCGCGATAGGGTCGCTTCGCCGGTTGTATTCCCGGCGGCGTCGCCAAACGCATCGGCTGGCAATCGCACGGTCACAGGTCCGGGGTCGGTCGGGGTGATGACAATGTTCAGGGTACGCGCATTAGGTTGGCTTTGACTTGCAAGCGTGCCGTTGGTGATCCGAAGTGCGCCGCTTCCAAACCCTGGGATCATCTCATCGCTTTGCATCACCAGGGTCAAATCGCCCGTGGCGAACGGGTCCGGCGTGGTTGAATTCAAGCTGATGACGGGGGCGGTGTTGTCGAGCATATAGCTCTCATTTGCTCCGACCGGCTGCGGATCACTGATCGAGTTTGTGGCCAGATCCTGTATCGCCGCGCCTCCGGTCACCGCTAAGCTGACGGTGCCTTCGAGACTCGCCAGAAGACCACCAGAGGCTGTTACGTCATATTGAGTTGAGTCGATCGCGGCCACAGACAGATCCGCACTGGTTCCTGAGAGCGTGAAATCCTCCGCGCTGACGCCGGTTACGGGTTCGTCGAACACAACCCGCCACACCAGGCTGTCCGCATTGCTCAAGGCATCACTTGGTGTACGGCGTTCGATCGACGCAACACGTGGCGCGCGGCGATCCGATGTGATCGTGAAGGTCTCCGCCGCCAGGCTGGGTTGCCCCACCTGATCCAATGCAGCGGCGGACGGAAGGTCGACCGTTATTACACCGTCGCCCGAGGGGGTCAGGTTCGCGCTATAATCCGCTTCGGTTCCTGAAAACCCGCTGATCGCGCCGCCGGAGACGATGAAATCACCCACGGTCAACTCGGTCACGGCTTCTGAAAACTGGATTGTCAGCGAGATCACCGCGAGATTGGTCGCGGCGCTTGCGCTGCTGCTGATCGTGGGGCTCGGTCGCGCCGTATCCAAAATGAAACTCGGTTCATTGGCCCCGGTTGGGGTGGTGTTGGTCAGTGCATTACCCACCAAGTCGATGATGTCTTGCCCCGGCACCAAGCTCAATGTCACCGCCCCATTACCGGACATAAGCGCCGCGCCTTGAAAAGTGATCTCATATTGGCGGTCGGTCATTCGACGCAGACCAAGAGAACCTTCCCCTCCGGTCGCGACAAAATCACTGACATCGACATTCTGGACGTCCTCATCAAAGGCAATCTGCCAGACCAGTTCCGGCACGGCACCGGTCAACTCTGTTGTCGGGCGGATCCGTGTCAGGCTGGCGATGGTTGGTGCATCAGTATCGGCGCTGCTGCCCTCGCGCACGCTCGTGACATCTAGGCTGGCCGTCTTTGCACTTCCATCGGTCGTCACGGTCGCCGTGAACTCAACCGTCACGGCGGTCACATCAGCCACGTAACGCAAGGTGCATGCATTTGGCAGCCCATCCACATTCGCCCGATAAGACGCTAGGTAGAAGGGCGGCGCTGTCGACGTGCCAAAAGATGTGGCGCAATCAAGTGAGACATCAGAGATGTCGGCCTTTGGCTGAATCCGGAAGACCAAATCATATATGTTGTCGCTCAGCGCGGGGGGCACCGTGAGCGCAATCAAAACACCATCGCTTGGGATAGACCCGATTGGCGTGCAGCTGTCCGCGCCAAAGTCAATTCGTTGAAATAGCGTTCGACCAGCCGCATCCGGCTCGGAGACTACTGAACAGGAAATTGCCTCCGCGCGGACTGCGGCGAAAGCGCTGCCCAGTGCGGCAAGTCCGAAGACAACAACAATCGTCGCCAGCCGGTGGAAAAGACCTGCGCAACGTCCCTCGCTGGAGCGTTCAAACCATCGCGACGCATCCGATCGTTCGAATGCCACTGGGACCGGACCAGATCGCCCATTCCGTTTGGCCATTATACTACCAAGACTTGTAACCCCAGGTTACGATGTCTTAACCAAACATTAATAAACGGTTAAATTTAAAGAGAAAATTGTCTAAAGGGATATCCAAACCAGAGGCGGCGGGAACGCTCGAAACGGGTTCTATTGCGAGCCACGCATGTTGAAAAGCCGGGGATTAGGCGTTGTCGCCACTGATCGTCTTGGACAGTTCAGCCATGAAACTCTCATAGGCCGTTGGCACAACCGCCTGCCCCGTCACCCAATTGTAAAGGTCGTGATCGGCCTCGGCCAAGATGGCCTCAAACAGGTCCACTTCGGCATCGGAGGCGGTTGCAAGATGCGCCGCCGCCCACCCGCCCAGGATCAAATCCATCTCTTTGATCCCGCGATGTTCGGCCCGCATCTTCAGACGTTTTAGGCGAATGTCACGCGGCTCTTCTTGCATCAGGAGGTCTCTGCCAAGGCGCCCCGCAGGCGTTTTTCCAACCGGCCCATTTTCTCGGCAATCTGCGCCTGCTCGGCGCGCAGCTTGCGCATCTCGGTCAGCATGTCTTCAACACCTGTGGGCAAGCTCTCGACCATCTCGGGGCCGTCCAGCCCCTCCCCTTGCCCGGTCAGGAGCCACATGATCGACACGTTCAACAGCCCTGCCACCATCTGCAATTTGTTGGCCCGGGGCTCGTTTTGATCGTTTTCCCAACCCTTGATGGTCTTGGTCTTCGTACCCAAGCGCCGCGCCAACTCGGCCTGGCTCAACCCGGCGGCATCACGCGCACCGGCCAGACGGTCGCCAAAGGTGGCCGTGTCTTCGTCAAACCAGCCTGCGCCGAGTATTGCCTCTTGGGTCATGGGATCTCCTGCTTCAGATGCCGTGCGGGTCATGGGGCCATTCTTGCGATCTAATCAGCCCATGATCCGCGTCGATGCGCCGTTTCCACGCTTGATTGCGACGCGGCGCGACCCTAAGCATGGGCCTGCCTGATGTAAACCGGACCGCCTGACGCGGCCCGACCAGCCCCCGGAGACCGCCGATGCCCTTCCTGTCTGACACGCTTTCCCGTGTGAAACCCTCGCCGACCATCGCGGTTTCGAACCTGGCTGCCGAGTTGAAGGCCGCAGGCAAGGATGTGATCGGTCTGGGCGCAGGCGAACCCGATTTCGACACGCCTCAGAACATCAAGGACGCTGCGAAGGCGGCGATCGATGCGGGCAAGACGAAATACACTGCGCCGGACGGTATCCCAGAGTTGAAACAGGCGATCTGCGCCAAGTTCAAGCGCGACAATGGGTTGGACTATACGCCTGCGCAGGTCTCCGTCGGGACCGGCGGCAAGCAGATCCTCTATAACGCGCTGATGGCGACCCTGAACCCAGGCGACGAGGTGGTGATCCCCGCGCCCTATTGGGTGAGCTACCCCGATATGGTGCTGCTCGCGGGCGGTGAGCCAGTGATTGCCGAAGCGCAAGCCCAAACCAATTACAAGCTGACACCCGAACAGCTTGAGGCCGCGATCACCCCGAAGACCAAATGGTTCATCTTCAACTCGCCCTCCAACCCGACCGGCGCGGGGTATACGGCGGAGGAGTTGAAAGGTCTGACCGATGTGTTGATGCGCCACCCGCATGTCTGGGTGATGACCGACGACATGTATGAGCATCTGGTCTATGGCGATTTCAAGTTCGCGACGCCGGCGGAAGTGGGACCCGGGCTCTATGACCGCACGCTGACCTGCAACGGCGTTTCGAAAGCCTATGCGATGACCGGCTGGCGGATCGGCTATGCCGCCGGCCCCGAAGAATTGATCAAAGCGATGCGGAAAATCCAGTCACAATCGACCTCCAACCCCTCCTCGATCAGCCAATGGGCGGCGGTTGAGGCGCTGAACGGCACGCAGGATTACATCCCTGAAAACAATGAGATTTTCAAACGTCGCCGCGATCTGGTGGTGGAGATGTTGAACGCGGCTGAGGGCATCACATGCGCTACCCCGGAGGGCGCGTTTTATGTCTATCCGTCGATCGCGGGCTGCATGGGCAAGACCTCACCAGCGGGCACGGTGATCGATAGCGACGAGACGTTTGCAACAGCACTGCTGGAGGAAAAAGGCGTCGCCGTGGTCTTTGGCGGCGCATTTGGGCTGAGCCCGAATTTCCGGGTGTCCTACGCCACCTCGGATGAGAATCTGAAAAACGCCTGCACACGCATCCAAGAGTTCTGCGCGGGGCTGAGCTAAGACGTCACGAGCAGGAAAACACGCGCCACCCGTTTTGGGGCGCGTGTTTCCATCATGTCGTCCGGTCTTTAGCTGCTGACGCTTGTCACGCAGCGCTGGCTCTCAGCATCCCAGGTCGTTCCCTGAGCACAACTGATCGAAGCTTCATTACTGCCGTGGCCCCAACTGCATTCGGCGATGGCGAGGCTTGGGGCTGTCATCAGCGCCAAGGCGGCCAGAAGGGTCTTGATACGCATCGGGCGTCTCCCTGTTGGTCGATCTCAAGCTCGTCTCTTGCAGATCAAAGCGTAGCACTGATCGGCCAAAAGACAATCAGCCTTGCCGCACATGCAGGACAAAGCGCCGCCAGAACACCGACTCAGACAGTTACACGGACGGCGTATCCTCAGGGCCAATCCAGCCAAATGGATTATAAGCCACCTCCCAGAGATGCCCGTCCAGATCGCTGAAATAGCCGTGATACCCACCCCAATCGGCCTTGGTTGCGGCTTTGACCAGCGTCGCGCCCGCCGCAACGGCCTCCTCCAAAAGCGCGTCGACCTCGGCCTCAGACGCAAGATTGTGCGACAGGGTCACACCAGAAAACCCCTGCCCCGCGCCCGAAACGCCGGCATCTTCGGCCAAGGCATCGCGGCCAAACAAGCCCAGCCAACTGCCGTTGAGATTGAAAAACGCCACACTGGGCGGGCTGTCGATCTTGGGCAGACCCAGCCCGTCGCGATAGAAGGCCACCGCGCGCGGCAGGTCTTTGACACCCAGGGTGATCATGCTGATGCGCGGCTTCATATCTGTCTCCATTGGTTTGAAAACAGCCTGGAACATATAGCGAACATCGTCAAGTCTTAGTCGCCAAACACCCGCGCGAAAATCGTGTCCACATGTTTGGTGTGATAGCCGAGGTCGAACTTCTCTTCGATCTCTGCGGGGCTGAGCGCCGCGGTGACGTCCGCATCGCCAAGAAGCTCGGTTTTGAAATCCTTGCCCTCTTCCCAGACCTTCATCGCGTTGCGCTGCACGAGGCGATAGGCATCTTCGCGGCTCACCCCGACTTGGGTCAGCGCCAGAAGCACCCTTTGGCTCATCACCAGGCCCCGGAACTTGTTCATATTGGCGAGCATATTGTCGGGATAGATCACCAGTTTTTCGACCACACCCGCCAGCCGGTTCAGGGCGAAATCCAGCGTCACCGTCGCATCCGGCCCAATCCCGCGCTCAACGGAGGAATGCGAAATGTCGCGCTCATGCCAAAGCGCCACATTCTCCATCGCTGGCACCACCGCCATCCGCACCAACCGCGCCAAGCCGGTCAGGTTCTCGGTCAGCACCGGGTTGCGCTTATGCGGCATCGCCGAGGAGCCCTTTTGACCCTTGGAGAAGAACTCTTCCGCCTCTAGCACCTCGGTCCGCTGCATATGGCGGATCTCGGTGGCGATGTTTTCGATTGAGGAGGCGATCACCCCAAGCGTCGCGAAGAACATCGCATGCCGATCCCGCGGGATCACCTGGGTTGAGATCGGCTCCACCCGCAGGCCAAGCTGCTCACAGACATGCTCTTCCACCGCCGGGTCGATATTGGCAAAGGTCCCCACCGCACCGGAAATCGCGCCGGTCGCCACCTCCCAGCGGGCCTTTTCCAGCCGGTTTTTGTTGCGGTCCATCTCGGCATAAAACCGCGCGAAGGTCAGACCCATGGTGGTCGGTTCCGCATGAATGCCATGTGACCGCCCGATCCGCACATCCATCTTATGCTCCAGCGCCCGCGTCTTGAGCGCCGCCAAGAGCCGGTCCATATCGGCCAACAGAATATCCGCCGCCCGCACCAGTTGGATGTTGAACGTGGTGTCGAGCACATCCGACGAGGTCATGCCCTGATGCACGAACCGCGCCTCATCATTGCCGATGATCTCGGCCAGATGCGTCAGAAACGCGATGACGTCATGCTTAGTGACCGCCTCGATCTCATCGATCCGGGCCACGTCGAATTCGACATCCTTGGCCTTCCACACCGCATCGGCGTTTTCCTGCGGGATGACGCCAAGCTTGGCCTGTGCATCGCAGGCATGGGCCTCGATCTCATACCAAATGCGGAACTTGGTGGCGGGGTCCCAAATGGCGGTCATCTCGGGGCGGGCGTAACGGGGGATCATGGGCAGGCCTTGCTTTTCGGGGGCATTCGGCGCTCTCATATGGCGGTGAAGCCCGAGGAACAAGGCACGAGGAGGTCGCAGGAGGATGCGGAGCGTTTTGGCACTGGCTGTTTTGCTCGTTCCGGGTATCGCTTTGGCTGACGATTGGGTCCGGCTCAATGATGCCGAGATTACCGAGATTCTGACCGCTCACGACCTGGTCTACGAAAACGACGCCTTCCAGCGCTTCTTGCCCTCCGGCCGCACGCTTTACCGCTATGGCGAGACCTCTTGGGGCTATTGGCGGGCGG
>Ga0160421_1000135_pt1 | contig 31376 bp, 29 predicted proteins | sample TAMARWmetagpilot_FD_108195 | JGI IMG/M metagenome (GOLD analysis project Ga0160421, IMG submission 108195) | Phycosphere-associated microbial communities from TAMU algal ponds, Corpus Christi, Texas, USA - TAMU ARW-7 10/27 metagenome pilot | ecosystem: Engineered > Artificial ecosystem >... | reverse complement strand
GCTGGGCAACAGCACGCCCAACGAGTTCGCAATGAAAATGGCTATGGAAAAACGGGCCGCATGAGGCCAGATTAGAAACCCAAGACTCTCCCGAAAACTGGAGGGAACTCGGGTCTCAGGTCAGTGATTATGATCCTCGGCGCAATGATGGCCGTTCCCGGCCTCGTTGATTTTGCTTTGGGCAACAACGACTGGATAGCTTTTGCCGCCGCATCAACGTCCTCCATTACAATTGGCTTGTTGTTATTCGTCGCGACACGCCGGCAGTCAATCGACATGACCCGCCATGAGATTTTTCTCTTTGTTCCGACATCGTGGCTGATCAGCGCTGCCCTTGCGGCGCTCCCACTATATTTTTCGAACCTCGGCCTGAGCTATACGGATGCCTTTTTCGAGTCTACTTCCGGACTGACCACCACAGGGTCCACCATCCTGACAGGTCTCGATTCCAAGCCGCCTGGCATTCTTCTTTGGAGGTCAATGACCCAATGGATCGGGGGTCTCGGAATTGTCGTGATGGGCTTGATCCTGCTGCCGTTCCTTAAGAGCGGTGGCCAGCAGCTGTTTCAACTTGAATCCTCGGACAAGAGCGGCAAGCCTTTCGCCCATGCCAGCACCTTTTCTAAACGCATCGCCTATACTTATCTTGCCCTCAGCGTGCTTTGCGTGATCGCCTATGCCAGCCTTGGCATGACCACGTTCGAAGCAATCAATCACGCGATGACAACGGTTTCCACAGGTGGATACTCCACATCCGATGCGTCTATGGGACAGTTTGGCTCGACTGCCATGCTCCTCACATCAAGCTTATTCATGTTCGTCGGCGGGCTTCCGTTCCTGTTCTTGATCTACCTGGCTTCCGGTCGGTTTGAGCGGGATCGGCAAATCCGCTACTACGTTGCCATCACGATTGTCGCAACGCTCTGTCTGTTCGCGATTTCCGCTATACGGTATGAGGATGGAGGGCTACATCGCTTCGCCTCCACCTTGTTCAACGTGGTTTCGGTTATAACGACAACGGGATATGCATCGGAGGATTACCAGCTTTGGGGACCCTCCGCTGTCGTCATTTTCTTTTTCCTGACATTCATCGGCGGATGCGCGGGGTCCACAGCCGGCGGATTCAAGCAATTCCGAATTGTGGTTGTGCAACAGGTTGTGGTTTCGGCGCTGACCCGAACCTTCAGGCCTCATCAGATGGTCACGATGCGATACGGAACAAGGCGGTTGGAGCCCACCGTTACCGAATCTGTCATGGTATTTTCCCTGCTTTACACAGCCACTTTCATCTTATTCGCAGTCATCTACGGACTCTACGGTCTCGATTTCGAAACTGCCGTTAGCGCGTCAGCTACGGCGATAGCCAACGTCGGACCAGGCCTCGGACCCATCATTGGTCCAGCAGGCAACTTCGCCACACTGGCTGATCCGATCAAATGGATGCTGTGTTTCGAGATGATTGTTGGTCGCTTGGAGATGATGACAGTGTTTGTATTGCTTATGCCGGGTTTCTGGAAATAGCGCGAGGTTACGGAAGGAATTAAGGCTAACTCCGTCCACCGTCTTTATTCTGTTACAAATCGTCGAGCCAACACCAAGTGTGAATCTTTCCAATTCTACATTCCCCTTTGACAGCCCAATGTTGACTTTGGACAAAGAACAAATATTTGGATTTGAATTAATGGGCAGGAAGTGGCCGTTCACTGTATTTCAATAGGTGCCACTCATACGGACAGTCCCGATCGTGACGAGGCTATTTAGGACCGTTTTTTCTTTGATCTGATTGCACAAAGAATCATTTCCCATCGGGATTATTCATTAATGTCGCCAGGGCCGTTATTATCTGCGCATGCACGAAGGGCTTAGGCACCATAACACTGTTTGGAACGCCTTGAGCTTCCCACTCGTGCGAGCTGTCACCAGTCATATAAACCAATGGCATCGAAGGAACCGCTTCCCGAACATGATGACCTATATCCCAACCGTTGGGGCCTGTGCCAATTCTGATATCGGTCACAACTGCATCAATGCGGGAAGCGTGAGCGTTGAAAGCGTCTATAGCAAGCGTCCCGTTTCCGGCAGCGATGATCTCGAAACCTTCGTCGACTAGTGCCGCTTCCACATCCATAAGAATGAGCGGGTCGTCGTCTATCAACAGTACTGTTTTCTTCACAATGCCCCCCTAAGTAAGTTTGCCCCAACGTCAACGGCTTTTCGGTCATATCGTTCCAGAGCGACCAGAAGTAAATGATTTACGGAAGGAATCTTTGTTAAACATAATCTGCACATCCTGAGTTCTCTTCGTCGCCACGGTTCTAACGTCCACAGTGGGCTAAGAGCGCCTTGATTCCGCTTGAGAGTCAGGGCGGAAAGCGGATATTTCCGCAAGATGCATAAAGAGATACCGCAGAGATCACCAGGAAAGAAGGGTGCACAGCATGACACAGCTGATCTCGTGATCAGTCTCTCTGGAAGGGTTGTAATTGCGGCTGCGCTTCCCAAGTGGGTGGCTGAAGCTGATCTTGAAAACCGGAGAAACGCGATGCAGTGCCCATTAGACGGAGAAACTCTCGTTATTGCCGAGCGTAGCGGCATCGAGATCGACTACTGTCCCAAGTGTCGTGGCGTCTGGCTGGATCGCGGTGAACTGGACAAGATCATAGAACGATCAGGACCAGCTGAGCCGGCACGCGGACGCGACACTCGCGAAGCGCCTGCACTCGGGCGCGACTATCATGATACGCGTGCCAGCCATGGGTCGAAGCCTTACAAAAAAAAGAAGGAATCCTTTCTCAGTGAGCTGTTCGATTTTTAACCTTGGATCATGAAAAAGCGCAGACGCCCTCCACGCGATATGCCGGGTCTCAGCCCGACCGCGCCTGTGCAGCCATTCCACGAGCGCATGGTGAGGCCTTTAGTTGTCTTGACTACGGACGACCAGGTTGATGGACGCGCCAGCAGATTCACACAGCGGCGTCAAGCCTTGAACAATAGGAACCCGAATGCTTCATGATCTTGTGCTCGTTGCCGTAGGCCTCGTTCTTCTTTTCATCGGTGGCGAGGGCTTGGTGCGGGGCTCGGTCGCTATCGCCGAGAGGTTGGGCATTTCCAAGCTTCTGATCGGGCTGGTCATCGTCGGTTTTGGCACGTCCACGCCGGAACTGCTTGTATCCGTTAACGCCGCCCTTGACGGTGCGCCGCAAATTGCGCTCGGGAATGTGGTTGGCTCAAACATCGCCAATGTGCTGCTCATAGTGGGTGTAGCAGCTGTCATTGCGCCGATCATGAGCTGGGAGCGCACGGCAGTTCGCGAGGCACTGGTGGCGACCATCGTCAGTCTTTTTGCTTTCGGTTTGGTCCAGGGTGAAGTCATCAGCCGTATCGAAGGCATCGCCATGCTGGTGGTGCTTGCTGGCTATCTTGGCTCAAGCTACTGGCTGGAGCGGCGGGATCGCAAAGCCAAGGCGTTCCAGCATGAGGCCGAGGACTTCGAGGACATTCCTCTGCCCCGACCGTGGCTGGCACCAGTCCTGGCAATCGGGGGAATAGCTGCGCTGGTCTTCGGCGCTGACATGCTCGTTGAGGGAGCAGTAAACATTGCACGAGACTTCGGTGTACCTGACGCAGTTATCGGACTCTCCCTTGTCGCCATTGGAACATCCTTGCCGGAACTTGCCACCGCCATCGTCGCCGCATTACGGCGTCACTCCGACGTGGTTCTTGGAAACGTAATCGGCTCGAACATTTTCAACATTCTCGCCATTCTTGGTGTGACAGTGGTAATTCAGCCAATCGAAGTCACGGAGCGGTTTCGCCAGATCGACACGCCAGTCATGCTCGGGGCGGCGCTGTTGCTCTTGACGCTGCTGTTTGCCACCAAGTCCATTGGCCGGACATGGGGGGCACTCATGCTCGCGATCTACGCGGCCTACATGATGTTCCTGTTTTCAAGCGGCATGTCGGCATAGACATGATGATTGCGCTCGACTGCCAGAACAAAACGACAGGCTCTGGAATTTTCATGGTCATGAAATCCAATCCCATTTTCGATGCAAGCCGAACGCTTAGCCGCAACAGTTGTTGAGCATGGCTTCTCCGATCACGCCGCTCGTCGGACCTGTTCTATTCCTCGACGATGTCCGTGAAGGGCTGCTGCATCTGTCAGCCCTGTTCATCGCGGCACGAGGCTATGAGCTGCCACCGATTGTCCTCGCTGAGAGCGAGGTCCATGCCATGGTCTTGGCGGAGTATGATCAAGCCACCATCTGGAGGGCGCGGTTTGCGCTGCCGGCGGACCGGACCTCCGTCTATGCCTGGGATGGTGAGAGTTACGAGGTCGCCGGCGATCTCACGGGTGATGTTCGCCTGGCCTATGTCTCCTGCAATGGCGAGGAGATAGCTGACATGGAACGCGAAGGCTCCGAGCGCAACGCTATGTGGACCCGCCTGCGCGAGAACTATCAAACCAGCCCCTTCGCGCTACTGCTACACGGTGGCGATCAGGTCTATGCCGACGAGATCACGCTTGGCCATGAGCTCAGCCATGATTGGCCCGATCGCCGGCCGAGCGATCCTTCTCCTCTGGCGCTTGCCGATCTCAGGCACCATCTGCGCGAAGGCTTCCTCGCACGATATGCAGCCATCTATGCAGCGCCGGAACTGGCCTGGCTGGCTGCGCGCGTGCCGTCGCTGATGCAGTGGGACGACCATGACATCTGCGACGGATGGGGTTCGCTGCATCGTCGTTTCACAGATTCCAAAGTCGGGCAAACGCTGTTCTCGGTGGCGCGTGAGAGCTTTCTGGTTTTCCAGCAGGCGTCCAGGGAGGATGATCTCCCGTCCCGATTCGCGGACCCATCAGGGCGGCATCTCGGGTGGAATATAGGTGCGCCCAGTCTGCGCATTCTGGCACCCGACTTGCGATCTGAGCGTACTAGAAATCAGATCATGGGGTCTGGCGGCTGGGCTATGATGGAGGCGGAGGCGTCGTGCGAAACTGAGGGGCACACGTTGCTGATGTCGAGCGTTCCCTTGCTGGGTCCGAGGTTATCGCTGCTTGAGACACTGATGGTCGCAATTCCACGCATGCAGAAATACGAGGACGACCTGAGGGACCAGTGGCAAAGCCGCGCGCACCGTGAAGAATGGCGTCGAATGCTCAAGCTCGTCATTCAGATAGCCCGACGCGACGGCCATGACCTAACCGCGATTTCCGGGGAAATCCATCTTGCGGCCCGCGCGGTTATGGACATGGGAGGTGGTCTGCACCTCAATCAGCTCGTAGCCTCAGGCATCGCTCATCGCGCACCGCCGAGAGCTTGGGCACGGTTCCTGGGCACCCTTGCTTCTCTTGGTGAGGACCCTCTGTCTGGGCATCCCATCCGGATCAAGACACTGCCAGGGCAAAGCTCTCGCTATACGGCGGAGCGAAACTATTTGCTTCTTGAACGATCATCAGGAAACTGGTCGGCGCGTTGGGATTTGGAAGCGAGCGGCATGACCGCGCCGCTCGCACTTTCACAATTCTGAATCGTGATCCCTCCGCGGGCTATTCGCCAATAATGTGATGTGATCACAAGCCGCAAAGGGAAAAAGCCCGGGCCCTGTGCGAAAATCCTTGACGAGCTCCAGCAGCGGCTCGGGCTTTAAGTTTTCTTAGCCCTGCGATTCCGCCTGAGAGTTCACCACGCGGGCGGGGAGTCCCTCCATGCCGGCGAGACGATCTGCACATGTTTCGGCCGCTCCTGAAACTTGGGTATCGAGCGACTTGATTGTTGCCCACCCGCCTTCCTCGATGAAATCGTCGCGCTTCCAGCTGTCCACTTGCTTCAGTTCAACGAGTTCATCCCCAGCATTGGGTGCTGTAACAAATCTCTGGACGCAGATCGAGGCTACGAGGTTTTCCCGCGCCTTCTCGACTGCGTTGTCTGCCCGGGCTTGGGCGGTGCCGGCGGTTGTCCATCCAAATATGGAAAAGCCCAGGATCATGGTCACGAGAACGCTGCCTATGCAGGACCAAAACCATACGGTCTTGCTCGGTGTATAGGCGCGCCAGCCTTCGGTCGGATTGGCCATTCGGTTACTCCTGTTCACGTTATTTCTCACTTGGTAACATTTGGAGACTACCGTTTTGAAGGCGATCTCGTAACCCCTCACCCGGAATTGTGATCAGAAAGGCACGTAAATTGCCGCTTTGCACCACACTTTTACCCCTGAAAGGCAGGCAGTCAGCATGAAGGACACCATGCGAAACCGTGGCCTGATCTTTGCAGTTACAATCACGTTGACGGCTGTGTTGACGCTCTTTGGGAGCGTGGAGCATGCCAATGGCGCTCCGACCGAAGGCCTCCTGCAAAAGGGAAGGGTGACAGGTTTTCCAATACCACGTTTCGTGTCGCTCGATGCGACGCAGGCCCGGTTGAGAGCCGGCCCAGGAACACAGTATCGGATCAAATGGCTCTACACGAGAGGGGGCATACGGCATTGGTGCAGGGATCAAATTTCAACGCTTTGCGTCTATGCGGCGGGGATCGAAAATAGCTTGATTGGTCCAGCATGCCGCACAAACATAACGCCGCCCGCCGCCATCACATCGATAAGATGAAGTTGAAAGTGACGAATTGGGCAGAGTATGAGGCAGGCCTTCGCCGCCGTGGCAGCTTGACCCTTTGGATAACGCCGGAAGCGCTGGCGGGCTGGGCAGCCCCAAGGCGCAAGACGCGTGGTGGCCAGCCGCTCTATTCAGATCTGGCGATCGAAACCACGCTGATGCTGGGCATGGTATTTGGGCTGCGGCTGCGCCAAAGCGAGGGACTTTTGAGTTCGGTTCTTGATATGATGGGATTGGATCTGCCTGTGCCTGATCACACGACGCTGAGCCGACGGGCCAGAACCTGGAAGCCATCTGGCAGAAGCAACGACCCACAGCATGTGGCTGGCGAGCCCATTCACGTTCTGGTCGACAGCACCAGCCTCAAAGTTTATGGCGCCGGCCAATGGCTGGAAGAAAAGCATGGGACAAAGTCCCGGCGTGGCTGGCGCAAACTACACCTGGCTGTTGATGCCGACAGTGGCGAGATCATTGCACATAGTCTGACAGATCAAGAAGCCGGCGATGCCTCGCAGCTGGAGCCATTGCTGGCTCAGATCGACGATGAGATCGACCAGTTCACTGCCGATGGAGCTTATGATGGCGCTCCAACCTACGACGCAGTTCTGCGTCACAGCCCAGGCGCAAGGATCGTCATTCCACCACGATCGAACGCGGTTGAAAGGCCCTGCGCCCAGTCGTGTTGCCAGAGAGACGACCACATAACCTCCATGCAGATAGATGGCCGGCTGAAATGGCAGGCATCAACCGGCTATGGCAAGCGAGCTTTGGCTGAAACCGCGATGGGTCGATACAAGGGCGTCATCGGACCGCGGTTGCGCGCTCGGTCATTCCCCGCTCAGCAGACAGAGGCTGCGATCAGCGTGGCCATTCTTAACCGAATGATCGCCTGCGGACGCCCGAAATCCGTTCGTTGCCGAACCTCAGCGGGAGCAGCGAAATAAGCGGGCCATCAAAGACCGAAAAATGACCTGTCGTTGAACGCTGCACCAACGCCGAGTAGGTGCGTTCCATTGCATTTTCCTTACGAGTGACAACCCTTTGGTATCATTCGCAAGTCGCACTTCATCCTTGAACCCACCCGCGTACAAGGCAAATTCGCGTAAGTTTTATTATGGAATACCGGACAGATGCTAACCCTGTTTCGTTGACTCTTTGGCATCAGAGAAAGAAGCCCGATACGGGTCCAACCCACTCACCCTCTCGCGTGTGTCTCGGACGGAAGCTGGCTGAGTCGCACGCTCTGCCGCGAACCCAGCATCGGGACGATTACCCGAGAACCGATTTCGGAAAGTAGAAGCTGACGACCCAGTTGGGCATGTCGACAATTTCCGAGATGCGTAGGTCACCCGCCACACTGCACAGCATATAGGCGTCAACGGCGGACATGCCGTTCGTCGTGCAAAGCCAGTCGATCATCCGGCTCACGGCTTCCCGCGACGCCGTCATCAGGTCGGAACCGACGCCGGTGGTCACCCGGTAGCCCATATGATCGATATGGTTCGTCACCGGTCCGGACGTCTCGAGCCTCGGCGAGGGCAGATTTGCACGTTTGATCAGATCGACCTTGATCTCAACATTCATCGGGCTCTCGATCGCCGTGCCGCAGACCTCGCCATCCCCCTGCGCAGCATGCGTATCTCCAAGCGACAGCAGCGCTCCACTGACTTCCACCGGAAGATAGAGCGTGGTGCCCCTGCAATTGTCGCGGATATCCATGTTGCCGCCAACATTCCGCGGCGGCACGACACTGTGCTGGCCCGCTTCCGCAGGGGCCAGGCCGATCGTGCCGACAAACGGTTTCAACGGCACCTTGCCGAACGGCGCAAACACGGCCGGCTTTGCCAGTCCCGTATCGTATTTCCAGATATGCAGCGCAGGATCGGTGAACTGATCGGCCAGCAGGCCGAAGCCGGGAATATTTGCCGTCCACCCCCAACCGGACGCGTGAAAGTCGAGAAAAGTGACGGCAACGGCGTCGCCAGGTTCCGCCCCGTCGACAAAGACCGGACCAGTGACCGGATTCACCCTGGCAAAATCCAGTGCCCTGAGATCATCCAGTCCGGCCTCTGCGTGCAATTGCCCGCCCGAAGCATCAATGGTTTCGATCGCGATGGTTTCACCCGGCTTCACCGACAGCACGGGAGAAATCGAGTTGTCCCAGCCAAGATGATGATGATGCTTGTGGATAGTGTGATTGCATCCCATTTCCGAAACTCCTTCAGCACTCAGCGCTTGCGTTTCACCAATTCCTCAATTTCCCTGTTGCCCATGATCCCGTTCGGCATGAAGGCCATGACCGCGACGATGACGACGCCCAGCAGCAGTCCGGACAATCCCAACACTTCGGGAAACTTGATGCCACCTATATTCGGGCCCGTTTCAAGCCACCTTACCAGTTCCAACCCGATCGAGATCAACAGGGTCCCGAAAACAGCACCGGTCACACTGCGCAAGCCGCCAAGGATCAGCATGGAAACGGTTAGGAATACGAAGTTGAAATAGAACGGCCGGGCTGAAATGGTGCCGAGATAGAACGCGTATGCAATACCGGCCGCGGCAAAAAACAGGGTCCCGATGACCCAGGCGATCAAACGAACCCTGAAGACATCAACTCCCATGGCGCGCGCGCCCACTTCATCATCGGCCGAAGCGCGCAATTTCAGGCCGACCGCGCTTTCCCGGAACATCCGGGCAAAAAAGATCGCGACGATGACGAGCACCGTCATCTGAGGCAGGTCGAATATCTTGGGTATGCCAAACAGCGCCTGATTTCCCTTGAAGATATCGGTCCGGTAGAGAAAGATCGAATGGACGATGACGAGGATGGCAATACTGACAATGGTTACGCCCACGCCGGTCAGTCTTGCCATGAACAGGCCGGTTGCGAGCCCGAGCAAGCCGGTGATCAACAGGGCCAGAAGTGCAGAACTCACCGCGGACAGTTCGAACGCGTTCAGTCCCCAGGGCGCATCGGGCAGTGAGATCACCTTCATCGCCATCGGCGTGACACAGATGGCCGCGACGTATGCAGAAATCCCCATGAATGCCGCATGGGAAAAACTGGTGATGTTGGCGTTGCCTGTGAAGACCTGGAGGCCGACGACCACCAGAAGGTTCACGAAGACGGCATAGAGCATGCGCGCCTGGTAGCTTTCGCCCCAGAGATAGTAGGCGCCCACGATCGCCAGAATGACCAGGCTGAGCAACGCGCTGCCAAGCAGCCCCTGACGCTGGGCGCTGTTGAGGGCAAGCAGCTTCATATCTTGTCTCCCTTCTCGCGCGCCGGCGAAAGGATCCCGTCCGGTCGCCAGATCAGAACCAGCGCGACGAGCGCGAACACCACGGCATGCGCCAGGCCGCCTGCGCTTTGCGGCAGAAGAATCAGCACCGCAACCTCTGTAATGCCAAGGAGAAATCCGCCAAGCACCGCTCCCGGCAGGCTTCCGAAACCACCAATCACACAGGCGACAAACGCCACCAGGACGGGATCGAACCCCATATGCGGCTGCACGCTGCCACGCCGCGCCATGATGAAAATGCAGGCCAAACCAGCAAGCAATCCGGAAATAGCAAAGGCGCCGGCGATGACCCGATTGGCACGCACCCCACACAGGCGAACCATCTCGAAATCGAGCGCGGCAGCGCGCATCGCCATGCCCAGCGTCGTTCGGCGAAGGAAGAACATCAATGCAAGGATGGCAAGAATGGTCGTCAGAGTTTCATAGACCTGAAGCGAAGAGATCCGGATCGACCCGAGGGCAATTGTCTGGTCCAGAAAGATGAATTGGGTGGCGGCGATCGGACGGGGTGATCCAAACAACAGAAACAGGTTCTGCAGGATGATGCTAACACCAAAGGCCGTCAGCAACCCGGTGGTAAGATCCGCCCCGCGAACGGTTCGAAACGCCACGCGTTCAAGCGCGACGGAGGCAAAAACGCAAGCCACAACAACACCAACCATCAGGACGAGCGGATTGTTTGTCAGCAGCGTCCCCATGATGACCATGGAATAGCCGCCAAAGGCGATGACTTCGCCATGGGCAAAATTGACCAGGCCCATGATCGAGAACACGATTGCAAGCCCCAGTGCGATCAGTGCGTACTCGGCGCCAAAGCTCAATGCGTTCAGGCTTTGCTGGATCAGGTAGTCCATCAGCTGTGCACTCCCGTCAGTTCGTCCATCAGATCGCTTCCATCGCCGAAGTCGCTTGCCGTACCCTGCCGGGTTATGACTCCGTTGTTGAGGATGTAGACCTTGTCGGATACACCGATTGCCGCGGCCGCATTCTGCTCGACAAGAAGGATGGTGATTTCGCGTGCCTTCAACTCGCGAATGATCTCGAAAATTTTGGCGACAATCTGCGGCGCAAGGCCCAGGGACGGTTCATCCAGCAACAGTATTCGCGGCCGCGACAGCAGCGCCCGGGCTATGGCAAGCATCTGCTGCTCACCGCCCGAGAGAGTGCCCGCCATCTGTTCGGCACGTTCTCCCAGAATTGGGAACCGCCCAAACCATTCGTCCATTTCCGAAAGCAGTGCGGCCCTGTCTTTTCGCATCGCACCGCCCATCAACATGTTGTCCCGCACTGAGAGATTGCCGAAAATTCGCCGACCCTCGGGGGAAATGGCGATCCCTTTCCTGCAACGATCCTCGATCGAGATCTGCGTGATGTCCTCACCCAGAAGCCTCATCGATCCTGTCGACCTTGCAGTGCCGGTAATCGCCGAGAGGGTGGATGTCTTGCCCGCGCCGTTCGGGCCCAGAAGCGAGACACATTGACCCTCCGACACGGAAACATCGATTCCGTGTACCGCTTCGATCATTCCGTGGAAGACCTTTAGTTGTTTGATTTCAAGCATCCGCGTCTTCTTCGCTGCGAGGGTGGCTTTCCGGGCACGGACGGTGCGATCCTGACAGATGGGTGTCATCTGTCAGGAAAATTCCCCTGATCGAATAGTGGTGGCTTCGATCAGACAACCAGCCCGGAAAGTTCAGGTCCAGTGACCGGTCAGAATGAAGGTGCGTTGGCCGGGATTTCCTGCGAAACGACCATTCTCTCCCCATTCTTGAACCCGACGACCGGGATCTCGCGCAGGGCGAAGCTATTGTTATCCTTGAACGAGATCGATTCGACCGACATCACCGGGATGCTATCGGCGGTACGGATTGCTTCTCGGATAGCCGCAGGATCGTCGGCGCCGGCCTTTTCGATGCCGTAGGCCATGATCTTGATCATGTCCCCGCCGAGCGAAGGAAACAGGCCGCTGACCGGCATGCCGATATCCGCGCACTCCTTCTGGAAGGCTTCGATCCGGCTTCCGGGAACCGCAGGTGCCAGCGTGCCGAAAAACACCTTGTCCAGAATTGTCGGGTCGTCCGCAGCCAAGGCATCCAGCGATGGATCGTCAAACCCGTCAGAGCCGACAACCCAGGCGTCGAGGCCGGCCGAGCGCATCTGCCGGATCAGAATACCGATGTCTGGCATCGCCCAGGAAACGTAGACGGCATCCGGGGCGGGGTCGAGTGCCTTGAGCTCGGCGATCTGCGGGCTCCAATCCGTCGTGCCGGATGTGTAGTTCAGCTTTGCCTGAAGCTTGCCACCATTGGCCTCGATCACTTCTGCAAACCATTCTGGCGTCTTGGCCGACCAAGAGCCGCCATCGTCAGACGTGAAGATCGCGACATTCTTGACGCCCTGCTCGAGCGCATAATTGGCTGCCGCTGCGGCCGTGTAGGGATCCGGTGAGACATTTGTCAGGAAATTGTCGACGACACCGCTGTGCATTTCGACCTGCGTGCTCTGGGACTGGATCACCGTGACGCCACTGGCTCCCGCAATCTGGGCGACCGGGATCATCGTGTCGGAAAATGGAATGGTGCTGATCGCGACGGCACCCTGGTTTACAAATTTCTCCGTGAGAGAAATCGCCGACTGCGTGTCTGACCCCGTGTCCTGGATCAAGAGTTCAAGCTTGCGCCCGTTGATGCCGCCGTCGCGGTTGATCATTTCCGCCATGCATTTCGCACCGTCGACTTCATTGTACGGTGCGTAATCGCCCGTCAGCGGAACCGGCAATCCGATTTTGATGGTTTCCTCGGCGATGGCCGATCCGGCCATGGCCATCATTCCGACCGTTGTCGCCATCAATGCATTTTTCAAATTGTACTGGATCTTCATGAGTCTGCTCCTGTTATCGTTATGCGCCTTGTCCTAGATACGCGTTGATGACCTCTGGGTTCTTGGTCACGTCGCCGGGCAGGCCAGAGGCCACGAGTCTGCCCATATTCATTACCGTCAGCTTTTCGCAGGCGGACAATATGAATTTCAAATCGTGCTCGATCAGGATAATGGCGCAGGGATGCCGCTCCCTGAGCCAGGTAAGATTGTCGAAGAGCTGATCTGTTTCTTCGGCGTTCATGCCCGCTGCGGGTTCGTCCAGCATCAGCACCTTCGGCCTCAGGGCCAGCGCGCGCACAATCTCCAACCGCCGCATCTGCCCATAGGGAAGGCTGCTTGGCGATTGCTCCACATCCTTGCGCAACCCGAACAAGTCGATTGCCTCTTCGATCAGGTTCGGATCATGACCTGTCTTTCCAGAATGCTGGCTTTCGGCAACCTCAATATTGCGGCGGACAGACAGATTGGGAAACAGGCGCAGATTCTGAAATGTCCGCGCGACGCCGATCCGCGCCTTCTCATGCGCCGACAGGTGCTCAATCGGCCTGCCCTCCAGCAGGATTTCGCCGGTGCTCAGTTTCAAGAGACCGGAAATCAGGTTGATCATCGTCGTCTTGCCGGCGCCGTTGGGACCGATCAGACCATGAATCTCATTGCCGCCAACCGTAAAGCTGACGCCATCAACAGCCTTCACGCCTCCGAAGCTCTTTGAAACCCCGCGGATGTCCAGCATCTAGTAGACTTCCTTGTAGCGGTTGCACTTTTCCTGCCACTCAAGTCCGTCAAGCTGCGCGAGCTCTTCCTTCTTGTGGGCCAGATAGACATTCACGAAATCGTTGCCGAACCATCGGCGCACCGCCTCGGATCTGTCGAAAGCCTCCAACGCTTCGGCCAGGCTTTGTGGAAGGCGTCTGAAGCCGCGTTGCGTCAATTCCTCCTGCATGAGCAAAGAAAGGTCTTCCTGGGTCGGAGCTTGCGGCTCGATCCGGTCGCGAAGCCCCTGGGTGCCGGCAAAAACAATTGCGGCATAGGCGAGATAAGGGCTGGCTGCGGCATCCACGGCGCGTACTTCAAAATTGTATTGCTTTGCCACCGTATCATCATCCCGGCCCGAGACCGGACAAATGCGCACAGACGCTTCCCGGTCACGGTATCCGAGATTGTTGAATGCCGCGCTCCAGCGATGCGGCGTCAGGCGGAGATAGCTGATTTCAGACGGCGCAAGCAGCGCCATTATCTGATCAAGGTATTTCAGAACTCCGCCAACAAAATGCCGGGTGAGTTCACTCATTCCGTATGGCGCCGAGGCATCATGGGTCAGCGGATTGCTACGATCATCGACGAAACTGAAATGGATGTGCACGCCATTGCCGACGCTGTCGGGCTTGAGGATCGGCGAAAAGCTCGACTCAACGCCGAACCGGCGCAAGACATCAGCCGTCAGAATACGAAGGATAACCGCATTGTCGGCTGCAACGATCCCGGTCGCCGGCTTGTTGGTGATCTCATATTGGGACGGCCCATATTCCTTCATGAAGGTATCGGGCTTGCAACTGGTCCGGTCAAGCTCCGCTATCAGCTCCTCCGCCCAGGCCTGACTGTCGCGAAACCCTTTCAGGCCGAAGGAATCGCCAGCCCGGGCCGGCGCATTCCTGACCTGGAATTCATGCTCGAATGCGGAGAGAACGGTAACCTCCGACAGCTCATGCAATTCACGCAATGCCCGCTTGGCAATCGAGCGGGTGCAGAAATCCCACGGCTCGCCCTCAAGGCTTTCTATGTCGCCAAGCGCGACATCCAGCTGATTGCCGGAAGCGCCCATCTGAAACCGCGTCGCAGCGTCCGGGATCAGGGCCAGATCGCCCAGCGAGCCGAAGGGGCTTTCCGCGATCGTGTCGAAACAGGTAATCTGAACATTGGTCGGCGTCCAGCCGACACCGCGCACACTTCGCTTTGCCCACTCCGAGACCGGAAAAGACTTGCCGCGCACCAGACCGGCCAGGTCGGAAGTGGCAACAAATACCATGCTGCTCTTACTGGAATCCATAGGTGTCACTCGCCAATTCCGTCCTTCGGTTCGTCGCGCATCTTGTCCCATTGCGCTATTCGCGCCTTCGTTGCGTCCCAGTCCATTTCCGCCAGCGGGATCAGCATGGCTTCGACAAGCGCGAACGCAGGCAAGTAACTATCCCAAAGGGTTCCTGAATCGACTGGTACCGATATAAGCTCGCTTGCCCCTTTGGCGCACGGACTGATCCATTGGTCGGTGATGACGATCGTCTGCGCCTTCACGCTGCAGACCTGCTCAGAGAGCCGTTCAAGGTTTGCCTGGTACCGCCGGAAGTCTATGACGAGCACTATGTCTTTCTGGCGAAGCCGCAGTATGTAGTCCGGCCAGATTTCGGGGTCGGACGGAATGTGGTACACATCCTTGCGGATCTGGCTGAGATGCCGGACGAAGAACCCGGCGATCGAGTCGCTCATCCTTCCGCCGATCATGTAGATGCGTCGCTTGGGGTCACCCAGAAGCCGGCACACCCTGTCAAACTGTGCCGGCGAAACGCGTTCGGACAGTTCCGAATTCAACGCTTGGATACGCTGGAGATAGCCCCCCAGGGACGCTTCCTGCTCCGTTGTCTGGTTTTCGCGAAGATCGATGGGAGATCGGTTGCCCTGCTTGAGTTCCCGCACGAGCGTTTGCTGGAATTCTTGGAAGCCGGCAAAACCAAGCTTGTTGACAAAGCGGGAGATGGAGGGAGCCGATATCCGTGCCTTGCGGGACAGTTTCTGAATGGGCTCGAGACCTGCAAAAGGATAATCAGCCATCAGAACGGATTTCAGCTGGCGCTCGGCCGGCGTCAACTGTTCGATCATATCCTCCATCAGGTGACGAATTTGCAAGTCGATGTCCCTCCTGCGAGCCTTAGGTTACGAGATAAGCAACTTGAAAAAAAATTGTCAAACACATATTTCGACTTGCTATTGATAAAATGTTTTCGCAAAGATAGATCAGAAGTGAAGGGGAAGAGTGGAGTTGGAATTGCATTCATCTTTGACATCGTCGACGTCTGAAGCACTTTTGAACCGGCAGGTGGATCCGGAGCCGGTGGAGATCGTCAACGCCGCCTCGACGAGTCCAATGCTCTTGATCTGCGAACACGCCGGCCAGGCAATACCTCAGAAGCTGGGCACCCTTGGCCTGACTGACGCGCAGCGCGCCTTGCACATTGCCTATGACATCGGTTCAGAAAAACTGGCGCGCGATCTGGCGTCAAGGTTTGACTGCACGCTCATCCTGCAACGCTACAGCCGCCTGGTCTTTGACTGCAACAGACCCCCGCACTACGCTCAGTCAATTCCTACTGTAAGCGATAAAGTTGAAATTCCCGGAAACCGGAACCAGACGAGCTCGGATCGCACCGCGCGCATCACGGAAATTTTCGAGCCGTTTGCGGCGGCCTGCCAAGAGCAGATCGCGCGCAGTAGCGTGCGATACACCTATTCGATCCACAGCTTCACTCCGTCGCTGAACGGCGTTTCGCGCCCTTGGGAAATAGGCTTCCTTTATCGGAACCAGATCAGTAGGGGCGCTGACCTGCTTCGCCTTGCCGCCCAACTATGGCCCAACACAACAATCGGCGACAACGAGCCCTACAGGATCGACGACGAAACCGACTGGTACATTCCCGTCTGTGCCGAGAAACGGGAAATCCCCCACAGCCTGATTGAAGTGCGCAACGACCTTCTCCTGACTGACGACGGCTGCCGGGAATGGGGCGGCAGACTTCACGACCTTCTCTCTCAATTCATGGAGAACAACGATGCTACTCGATCGTAACCTGCCGCTGGACCCCGCAGTCTCCGCACTGCTCTTTATCGATGTCCAGAATTATTGCGCCCGCCGTGATGGTGGGGAATTCAAGGATCTGCCGCAGGAGGAGGTCAACGAAAAATATGGCTGGTTCTTCGACAAGTTCGAACGCGAGACTCTGCCCAACATGCAGCGTCTTCAAAGCGCGTTTCGGCAGCGGAACATTGAAGTCTTGTACACTGTGATCGAGAGCCTGACCAAGGACGGCCGCGACCGCAGTCTCGATTACAAGATCACCGGCTTCAATGTCGCCAAGGGCTCATGGGACGGCAAGGTCTTGGATGCGATCGCGCCTCAGGACGACGAAATTGTCCTGCCCAAAAGTTCGTCATCCGTATTTGTCTCGACCCACATCGACTACATCCTGCGCAACCTTGGCGTCAAGCAACTCGTCATGTCGGGCTTGGTGACGGATCAATGCGTCGAAAGCGCCGTCCGTGATGCCTGTGATCTTGGTTACTTGGTGACCCATGTCACGGATGCTTGCCTGACCTATTCCCAGGAGCGCCACGACAATTCGCTACGAACAATCAAGGGATATTGCCGGCAGGTGACCACAGATGCTCTCATCGCGGAAATCAGCGGGTGATGGACAGTCCGATGTCGCCGTCAATGAGGCTCTCCCGGCTCTCGTCGATGCGGACCTCCTTGCGGCACGTGTCGCCAATTTCGTTCCTACCGCAATCATGACCGTCCATTTAACCGCAATCGCTTTGCCTCCGATCAGGACGATGGTGATGGGCTGATCGAGCCTCACGCGTATCGCAGCTGTCAGATTCTGGATTCCCTGACTGATTGATTTGTGATTCAATTTACCCAAGGCGCTGCAGCGAAAGCACGCAGCTTCGATGCAATCAGCACGGCACTAGGCGAAATCGTGGATCTCTTCTCCGTCACCGAATATCGTAACTTCTTCAAGGCTGTAGCTTATGAGGCACAATAGATGCTACACGCTTTAACAACCCGTGTCCGACCCCAGAGAAGTTGGCGGTCTCGCGGGCGAGGCGCTTTTGCCGAAGTCAATTTGATATTGCGACGCCACTTCATCGTATCGGACGGCTCACCTGCTTCTTGAGCCAAGTGGTGAATTGCGAAGCTAGGGGGTTTTTCATACCTGCGGGCGTAGCGATATAATAGTTGCGGCCAAAGGGTACGGGCAGCACGGATATCTGGATCAAGGTACCCGATTGAAGTTCCTTTTCAATAAGGTAGGTCGGCAAGATGGCGGCACCCAGCCCCGCAACGGCGGAAGAGATGATCAGTGCAAACTGATCGAAATAGCTACCCTTCCGCGCAGGCATATCAACGCCGTTCAAGGTTTGACGGAAATTTTCCCACAGAAGCGGACGGGATGAAATATGCAAGAGCGGCATCTGGAAAAGGTTTCGCGGGTCGTCTCCAAATCGGCTCACCAGTTGAGGGGCGGCGACGGCCACCAGCCCCTCCGGACAGAGCGGCGTCAATTGCGCGCCCGGCCACTCCTTCTCACCAGTGTGGATTGCGAGATTGATGCCCGCCTCCGACATGTCAAATGGTTCGCTGCGGCTATGGACGAATAGCTCAAGCAGCTCGTGGCGATTCTTAAAATCTGGAAGGCGTGGCATCAGCCAGCGCGAACCGAATGTGGGCAAAACAGCAATCGACAGCAATTGGGTGCTACCGCCGGCGGCAACGGCATGCGAGATGGTTCTGCGTAGGCGGTTGAGGTCTTCAAATAGCTCCCTTGCAAGGTTTCGCCCCGCATCCGTCAGGCGAACGCCCCGGCCTTCGCGGCGGAAGAGCGGCGTTCCCACCTGATCCTCCAGCTCCTTGACGTGACGGCTGACAGCGCTCTGGGTCAGCGCCAATTCTTCGGCAGCCGCAGTGAAGCTCTCATGCTTGGCTGCGGCTTCGAAGCAGCGAAGAACGGCAAGGCTCGGCAATTGGATCGGTGACAGCATTAAGGACGTCCCATTCATTACAAAAGTGAATGCAAAAATGCCTAAAGGTGACATTTTATTCAAGGCCAGTTTTGCTAATCTGTGTCAAATAGACATGGTGAGGTGATTATGAAGAAGGTTGCTGTTCTGGGTCTCGGAAAGGTTGGCGCACTTGCGGCCGAGCTTTTGATGGAGAGCGGATTCGATGTTGTCGGCTTCGACAGCGCGCCTGCCTATAACGACCTGCCGGTCAAGGCCGAGGTGCTCGATGTGAGTGACGCGACCATGTTGGAAGGCGCACTTAAGGGGTTTGATGCAGTGCTTTCCTGCCTGCCCTACTTTCTCAATGTCGAGGTTTCCAAGGTCGCCCACGCCCTTGGCATGCACTATTTCGACCTCACCGAAGACGTTCCGACCACCAAGGCGATTATGGAGCTTGCCAAGACCTCGAAAGGGCTGATGGCCCCGCAATGCGGTCTCGCGCCCGGTTTCATCGGCATCGTCGGCGCCAACCTGATCGAGCAGTTGGATGATTGCCGTTCTTGCCGCATGCGCGTTGGTGCCCTGCCACAGCACCCGAGCGGCCTGATGGGCTATTCCTTCAACTGGTCTCCGGAAGGAGTGGTGAACGAATATCTGAACGACTGCGAAGTGCTGGAAAATGGTGAAATCAAGTGGGTTTCGCCAATGGAATGGGTCGAAAAGATCGTCATCGGCGGGATCGAGTTGGAGGCTTTCACGACATCCGGCGGCCTTGGCACGATGTGCGAGACTTACAAGGGCCGCGTGCCGGACATGGACTACAAGACCATGCGCTATCCGGGCCATGTGAAGCTGATGAATTTCTTCTTCCATGAGCTTCTGATGCGTGAGCGCCGCAAGGAAGCAGGCGAAATCCTCGTAAATGCCAAACCGCCGGTCAGCGACGATATCGTCTACATCCACGTCTATGCGGAAGGCCGGCTTAATGGCCGCCTTGAGCGCAAGGAGTTCGTGCGCGGCCTTAAGCCGGTGGAGATCGGCGGCAAGCATCGTACCGCGATTGCCTGGACCACGGCCTCCTCTGTGGTTGCCGTAATCGAGATGGTGCGCGATGGCGCGCTGCCGTCAAAGGGCTTCCTGAAGCAGGAAGATATACCGCTGGATGCCTTCCTCAAGACCAAAAACGGATCGCGCTATGCTGCAGGCTGAACGGAAAATGGAAACCGTGAGCTTCAAGCGCGCTTCGCGGATCGCGGCACTGGAAATCTCCGAAATCGTGCAGCTTGCAGAGCGTGCCACCGTGTTGAGGGGCAAAGGCCGCGATGTGCTTTCCTTTGCAACAGGCGAACCCGACTTCCCGACCCCACCGCATGTCATTGACGCTGCCCACCAAGCCGCAGTGGCAGGCAAGACGCGCTATCCCGCCACGGTGGGCACGCCGGAGCTGCGCAACGCGATTGCTAGCAAAAACAAGGTCAGCGCTGCCGAGGTCATCGTTTCGACGGGAGCCAAGCAGGTCTTGGCAAACGCTATGCTCGCGACGCTTGGGCCGGGCGATGAAGTGATTATGCCCGCGCCCTATTGGACCAGCTATTCCGACATCGTGAAAATGGCGGAAGGCAAGCCAGTGGTGATCGCCTGCTCGATGGCTGAGAATTTCAAACTCTCTCCGGAGCGTCTGGAAGCAGCAATCACCCCTCGGACGCGATGGCTGATGCTGAATTCGCCGTCAAACCCGTCCGGCGCAATCTATAGTGCGGAAGAGATCAAGGCGCTCGCTGCCGTTCTGACGCGCTACACGCATGTCTGGGTGATTGCTGATGAAATCTACGAGCACCTGAACTTTGTCGATTTCCATTCCTTCTCATCCGCAGCGCCTGAAATGGCTGAGCGGACGCTGACCGTGAACGGTGTTTCCAAGGCCTATTCCATGACCGGTTGGCGCATCGGCTGGGGCATAGGCCCGGTCGCGCTCATCAAGGCCATGGGCGCGGTGCAGGGCCAAGTGACATCCGGTGCCTGCTCCATCGCGCAATCGGCTGCCTATTCGGCGTTAACAGGCGATCAGGCCCTTTTGAACACGCGCCGCGAAGCGCTCATTGCACGCCGTGACAAGGTCGTGGGCGCGCTTAACGCGATCGGCGTCATCAAGTGCCCGTCGCCAGACGGCGCTTTCTATGCCTTTCCCAATATCGAAGGCGCGATGAAGGCCGGGGGCTTCGCATCAGATGCCGATTTCTGCGCCTGGCTTCTCGATGAAGCGGGTGTGGCAATCGTGCCCGGCCGCGCCTTTGGATTGCCGGGCCACGCCCGGCTGTCCTTCGCCTATTCCGATGTGGAACTTGACGCTGGTTTGAAGCGGATTGCCGCTGCCGTGGCCAGTCGCACAAACTGATTTTTCAAGGTAGACCGACAATGAACCATGCCGATATTTTGAAGGCCGCTGGGCTCAACGACCATGAGCTGAACGGCGGTACACTCTCCGTCAAGAGTCCGATCGATGGCGCCGAGATCGCCAGGATCAAGGAAACACCGGCAAGCGACATGCCGGCAATCAGTGCCAATTCGCAGGCAGCATTCAAGAAATGGCGTCATGTTCCTGCGCCCCGTCGCGGCGAACTGGTACGTTTGCTGGGTGAAGAACTGCGCGTCTCCAAGGAAGCGCTTGGCGCTCTGGTCACACTAGAGGCCGGCAAGATCACATCCGAAGGCCTTGGCGAAGTGCAGGAAATGATCGACATCTGCGATTTCGCGGTTGGCCTTTCCCGCCAGCTCTACGGTCTCAATATCGCGTCTGAGCGTCCCGGCCATCGCATGATGGAAAGCTGGCACCCGATGGGTCCGTGCGGCGTGATTACAGCCTTCAATTTTCCCGTCGCGGTCTGGAGTTGGAATACGGCACTCGCGCTCGTCTGCGGCGACCCCGTCATCTGGAAGCCATCGGAGAAGACTCCGCTGACCGCCTTGGCCTGCATGAAGATCCTGGAGCGCGCGCTGACCCGTTTCGGCTCGGACGCTCCGGAAGGCCTTTGCCAGATCGTCATTGGTGGTGCGGCAATCGGTGAAGCGTTGGTCAAATCCAGGGATGTCCCGATCATTTCGGCCACCGGGTCGACCCGCATGGGCGGTATAGTAGGTCCCAAAGTACTGGCACGCTGGGGCCGTCCGATCCTCGAGCTCGGCGGCAACAATGCGATGATCGTGGCATCGTCCGCCGATCTCGACATGGCCGTTCGTGCCATTGTCTTCTCCGCGGTCGGCACGGCAGGTCAGCGTTGCACATCGCTCCGCCGCCTGATTGCGCATCACTCCATTCGCGAAGAGCTCGTTTCGCGCCTGAAAAAGGCCTATGGATCGTTGCCGATCGGCGACCCGCGCACGGCTGGCACGCTGATTGGGCCGCTGGTGGACAAGGGTGCATCAGACCGCATGCAGTCACAGCTTGCGAAGGCAAAGTCTGAGGGCGCGATCGTGCATGGCGGCGCAGTCGTTAGCGCGAATGTTCCCGAGGGTGGCGCCTACGTCGAGCCTGCACTGGTCGAAATGCCCCGGCAGACCGACACCGTGCGCGAGGAAACGTTCGCGCCGATCCTGTACGTCATGGGTTATGAAACGCTGGATGAAGCCATCGAGATCCAGAACGACGTGCCCCAGGGCCTGTCCTCCTGCATCTTCACGCTCAACATTCGTGAAGCCGAAACCTTCGTCTCTGCAGTCGGCTCCGATTGCGGGATCGCCAACGTCAATATCGGCCCGTCCGGTGCTGAAATCGGAGGCGCGTTTGGTGGCGAGAAGGAAACAGGCGGCGGCCGCGAATCCGGCTCAGATGCCTGGAGAGGATACATGCGCCGCCAGACCTCGACGGTGAACTATTCCGCCGAGTTGCCGCTCGCCCAGGGCGTGAAGTTCGACTTTTAAGGCCAAGGGATCAAGGAGCCAAGAGATGGCAGAAATTGTTCATTCCGATACCATCCGCACGATGTTTTCCAGTGCGATGTCGGATATGTATCGCAAGGAAGTGCCGCAATACGGTACGCTGATCGAACTGGTCAACGACGTGAACGAGGCCGTGCTTGCGGCCAATCCGGAACTGAAAAACCGGCTCGCATCGACAGGCGAACTGGAGCGGCTGGATGTGGAACGCCATGGCGCCATCCGCCTCGGCACCGCTGAAGAGCTCTTCAATATCCGCCGCATGTTCGCAGTCATGGGCATGTTCCCGGTCGGCTATTACGATCTCTCGGTCGCTGGTCTGCCGGTCCATTCGACAGCCTTCCGCCCGATCAAGGAGGCATCGCTGGCTCGCAATCCCTTCCGCGTGTTCACCTCGCTCATCCGGCTGGAACTTCTGGAAGACCAAGATCTTGCAAGGGACGCTGCGCGCATTCTGTCCGAGCGCCAGATCCTCACCGGTCGTGCGCTGGAATTGATCGCCATTGCCGAGAAGAATGGCGGCCTTACACAGGCTGAAATGGAGGAATTCGTCAAGGAAGCGCTTGAAACCTTCCGCTGGCACTCCGATGCGACCGTAACGGCGGACACCTACAAGCGCCTTAACGATGCGCACCGGCTGATCGCAGATGTGGTGAGCTTCCGCGGGCCCCACATTAACCACTTGACGCCACGCACGCTCGATATTGATGCCGTACAAAAGGGCATGCCAGAGCGCGGCATCGCGCCGAAGGCCATCGTTGAAGGCCCACCGCGCCGGCAAGCCGATATCCTCCTGCGCCAGACCTCCTTCAAGGCACTTGAAGAAAAGATCCTCTTTTCCGATGCCGCAGGTTGCGAGGAAGGCACGCATACAGCCCGCTTCGGTGAAATCGAGCAGCGCGGCGTCGCGCTGAAACCGAAAGGCCGCAATCTCTACGATGCGCTACTCAATAAGACCCGTCAGGCTGTCATCGTGGGCGGCAAGGGTGAAGGTGCAACAAGCTATGAGGCAGAGATTGAAGAGCAGTTCAAGGCATTTGCCGACGGCTTCGATGCGCTGCGTCGCGAAGACCTTGCGTTCTTCCGCTACCGTGCAGCACCGAACGCGCTGGAAAATGGGAATGCAGACAGCATCGAAGCGCTCATTGCATCGGGCGCACTGATTGCCGATCCGCAGGTCTACGAAGACTTTCTGCCAGTTTCCGCTGCAGGGATCTTTCAGTCCAACCTCGGATCGGACGCGCAATCGAATTATTCCGAGAAGGCCAACCAGTCGGCTTTCGAAGAGGCGCTCGGCGCAAAGGTTACGGATGCGGTGAGGCTCTATGCTGAAACTGAGAGCGAAAGCCTGAAGACGGCCCTTCAGACCCTTGGACAGGACCACCTGTTCGAGAGCCTTTCCAACGTCGCCTGAAGCAACATGGGTCCGCGTCGCGAGCTTAAAAACAATAAGCTCCAGCGTTTCCTGAAAGCGCTGGAGGAAAGCTTTTTTTGCGGGGATGTGGGCCGCAGCCATGCTGTGCGAACGGTTTATGCGACGGATAACTCCGTTTATGAACGCTTGCCAAAGGCGGTGCTTTTTCCGCGTGAACTGAATGATCTGAACATCATCACGCGCGTGGCGTCCGAGATGCAGGTCGCGATTGCAGCGCGCGGCGGCGGAACCGGCACAAATGGTCAATCCCTGACCGACGGCGTTATCGTCGATTGTGCGCGCTACCTGACCAAGATCGAGGAAATCGATCCCATTGCGCAGACCGCTACGGTCCAGCCGGGTGTCATTCTCGATGACTTGAACCGCGCTGCCGCACCCTATGGCCTCTTCTTCGCGCCAGCGGTTTCCACTGCCTCTCGCGCAACGCTTGGCGGCATGGCGGCAACGGATGCTTCGGGCAAGGGATCACGCATCTTCGGACGCACCTCCGACCACGTCGTCTCGATGGACGTCACTCTTTCCGACGGTAGTGACTGGACGGCAGAGCCTTTACATCCCGAGGCTTACAAGGCTGTCTGCGCGCGTGAGGATCTGGCGGGCGGGCTGCATCGCATGCTTGGTGAAATCCTTACCGCCGAAGAACAAGAGATCGAACGCGTATTCCCGATCATGAACCGGGGTCTGACCGGTTATAATTTGAAGGAATTGCGTGATGATAACGGCGTTTTCCATCTTTCGAAATTGCTGTGCGGGTCTGAAGGAACGCTGGCGCTCACCAAACGGTTGAAACTCAGGCTGTTAAGAAAGAAGCCGTTACAGGCGCTGATGGTGGTTTCCTATGATGATGCCATGGCCGCGCTTTCCGATGTGACCAGGCTGCTGGAGGCGGACCCGCTTGCCGTTGAGTTCATTGACGACAAGATTCTCAATCTGGCGCAGGATGATCCGGTCTGGGCCGACATTGGCGCTGTGCTGTCGCATCCGGGTGATGTGAAGGTGGGTGGACTAAATTTTATTGAGGTTCAGGCCGATAGTGAGGCAGGACTTGCTGCCGCCATTGTGAAACTGGAATCAGTCAGCCGGAAGCGGCCGGCTTCTGTTCTTGATGAGCTTATCGTCCGCGACGCCCGCGTGATTGCCCAGCTCTGGTCACTGAGGGAAAAATGTGTCGGCTTGCTTGGCCGGATGGATGTGACGCGGCAGGGCACGCCCTTTGTGGAAGATGCCGCCGTTCCACCGCAAAACCTCACCGCTTTCGTCAAGGATTTCCGTGACATCCTGGATGGCCACGGTCTCGCCTATGGCATGTTCGGCCACGCCGATGTCGGTTGCGTCCATGTGCGCCCTGCGCTCGATATGCGCCGACCAGGTGACGCCGCAATGATCCGCAAGGTGTCGGATGCGGTTGCAAGACTAGCACAATCCCATGGCGGCCTGATCTGGGGCGAGCACGGCAAGGGCGTGCGCGGCGAGTTCGTTCCGATGGTGTTCGGCCCGAGGCTTTACCATGCGCTCTGCCACATCAAGCGCGCCTTCGATCCGCAAAACCTGCTCAATCCGGGCAAGATCGCCAGCATCAGTCCTGCGGTTGCGCTGAAGAAAGTCAACGAAATACCCTTTCGCGGTGCACGCGATGCCGAAATCGATCCTGCAAAGCTCTCCGGTTTCGAGCTTTCTGTGAAGTGCAATGGCAACGGTCAGTGCTTCAATCGTAAACTTGATGAGGCGATGTGTCCGTCCTACAAGGCGACCGGCGACCGGACGAAATCGCCGAAGGGTCGTGCGGTGCTGATCCGAGAATGGCTGCGGCTCAGGTCCGATATTGATGCCGGGGGCGAAGCCGCAGACCAGGCACGCGCGTTGATGCCTGCGCTCGAAGCGGATCTGCATACAAGCCTTTCCGATTGCCTGGCCTGCAAGGCCTGCGCGACGCAATGTCCGGTGAATGTGGATATTCCCGCGATGCGCTCACAGTTCTGGGACAGCTATTATCAATCAAAGCGGCGGCCCTTGCGGCATTATCTCGTCGCCTATTTGGAAAGCCTTGGTCCGTTGATGCGCTTGTCTCCGGGTCTCACCAATATGATGATGCAGCATTCAAAGGCTGTCCTCAAAACTTTTGGTCTTGTCGATCTTCCAAAGATTTTATTGCCGGAATCGAGACGGAAGCCGGCGCCGAGAGGTAGGACAGACAAAGCGGTCATCCTCGTTGAAGACACATTTCTTGGGACCTTTGACGGCAGCGTAATCGACGCCTGCCAGACATTGCTGGAGGGTCTTGGCTATCAGGTTTGGCGAACGGCCCCGATCGCCAACGGCAAGGCGCAACATGCGCTGGGTTTCGGCCGCGCCTTCGCCCAAGCTGCGCAAAAGCGGGCAGCCGAAATCAGGCGGCTGGCGGAGAAAGGCCATCCATTGATCGGTATCGAGCCGGTGGTTCAGGCCATGAACGACTCTGAATACGGCGGCCATGACAGTGTGCTTTCCGCTGTTCAGTCGATCGACCGATTTCTGGAAGATGAAATCGCGGGTGGGCGGATCGCGAAAATCAAGGTGGCGGGCAATGAAAGCGTTTGGCGTCTCTTTTCGCATTGCACTGAAAAGACATCCGATCCCTTGAGCCCGCAGCGCTGGAAGACGATCTTTGCTCATTTCGGGCTCAATCTAGAGCCCTTGGCGACGGGTTGTTGCGGGATGGCGGGCATGTTCGGCCATGAGCGCGAACATGCGGCAATCTCGGAGAAACTCTATGATCTATCCTGGCGCGGACCTATTGCTGAAGCCGGAGGACGGGCGCTCGCAACAGGCTTTTCCTGCCGCTGCCAGGTGGAGCGCTTTTCAGGAAAGCGGGTGTTACATCCGGTGGAAGCTCTGTTGCAAACTCTTCGCTAACCGGCGACCGATAATCAGCTCCCGATGTATTGGGAGATGACGATGTTCAAAGGAAGCTGTGACTTGGCACTTAGAGCGGTTTTCGTTCAATCTGGGTTATATCCGCACGATGTGAAGTAGTTGGCGCATTCGTCCGGCTTGAGGATGTCGACGAGTTTGCCGATGAGCCTCCAGAGGCCGGAGACCGTGCGTTCGCCGGCCTTGCTGAGCATGGCTTTCAGGCGCGAGAACGCTTTTTCGATGGGGTTGAAGTCCGGGCTGTAGGGTGGCAGGAACCGTAGGATTGCACCTCCTCTACGAATGTTCGGGCGCAGCACCCGCGCTGGCAAATGCAATCGCCGCGATGAGGCCGCGCTCAGTGATTATGCAATTGGGCCTTGGCGGTGACATGACGCTTCCGGTGCAAGCCATGACCGCCAAGGAAATCGACCTACGCGGATCGTTCCGCTTCCATGAAGAGTTCGCCATGGCGGTCAAGCTGATGCAGGCTGGGAGGGTCAATGTCAAACCGCTGATATCGCACACCATGCCGCTTGAGGATGCGGTAGCCGCTTTTAATCTGGCCGGTGACCGATCGCAGGCAATGAAGGTTCAGCTCAGTCTTGAATGAACCAGCGTTGCCGGCCGATGCACCGGGGCCATGTTTCCAAGGCAATGCTTTGCCAAGGGTAATTCCGTCCGAAGTATCGTTCAGGAACAAAAAAGCCCGATCCGTTGCAGATCGGGCTTTTCTGTGAGCCAGGTGTCGCGCCCACTGTTAACTCATCGGATCAGTTGGCGGAGGCTGCTTCGATTGCCTTGACCAGGGCGTCGCCGTTTTCAGCGATGAACGCCTCCCAGACCGGCTTGACCTTTGCTTGGAACGCAGCGCCGTCGACATCGCGGTTCACTTCCATACCTTCGGCTTCCAGCGACGCAATCATTTCGTCTTCCTTGGCGATCGAGAGTTCACGTTGCATGGTGACGGCTTCAGACGCCACTTCAAGCACGATCTTCTGCTGGTCTTCGGTCAGGCCGTTGAACTTGTTGAGGTTCATCGCGACCGCCAGCGGTGAGTACGAGTGGTTGGTCATGCTAAGGTATTTTTGCACTTCGTAGAACTTGAAGGACAGCGTGACGCCGATCGGGTGATCCTGGCTGTCGACAACGCCGGTTTCCAGCGCGGTGTATAGTTCGGCAACCGGGATCTGCTGCGGGTTGGCACCGAGAGCTGCAAACATGTCATTGAGCGCTTTCGAGTTGTTCACGCGCATCTGCAGACCTTCAACGTCTGCCGGTGTCCTGATCGGGCCGCGGTTGTTGGTCATGTTGCGGTAGCCGTTTTCGGGGAAGCCGAGCCCCTTCAAGCCGTGCTGTTCAAACTGACCGAGGACGGACCGGCCGACTTCGCCGTCAAGAACCTTGTAGGCTGTCTCGCGTGTCGGGAACATGAACGGCAGTGTGAATGCGCCAGTTTCTGGCATCAGACCGGAAAAGTTGTTCAGGCCGACCATGGTGATGTCAATTATGCCGGAACGTGTGCCATCGATCATGGCAGCGTCGTTGCCGAGCTGCCCCTGCGGGAAGATCTGTATTTTTACTTCGCCGCCGGTGCGTTCCGCAACCTGTTCCTGAAAGAAAGTTGCGAGATCCTGCTGAAGGTCGGTTTCCGGCGCGGCGTGGGCAAATTTGAGCGTTGTCTCAGCCAGCGCTGCTGTTGTTGCCGAAAGGGCAAGGACCGATCCGATGAGGGCTGCTTTAAGTGTCTGTCTCATTTTTAGTCTCCTCCGATTTTATCCGATGAAAAACTTCATCGGCATGATGATGATGTCCGGGAACACAACGAAGAGAACCAGGAGCACCAGGTAAGCGAGAATGAACGGCCAGCTGCCGCGAACTGCGGCGGACATCGGTACGCGCCCCACGCCGCAAACAACGTTCAACACGGTGCCGACCGGCGGGGTAATCAGACCAATGGAGCAGTTGATGACGAACATCAGACCAAAATAAACCGGATCGATTCCTGCGAGCTTGATGACAGGCATCAAGAGCGGAACCAAGATCAGGATGGTGGGTGACAGATCCATTACCATCCCGACCAGCAGCACGAGGATCATGATGGCGGCCATCAGCAGGCGTGGATTTTCCACCAGCGGCCCAAGCAGCGTTGCAAGTTGCTGCGGCAATTGCGCAACCGTAATCAACCAGGCAGCAACCATGGCGCAACCGACCAGGAACATAACCATCGCAGTCGCGCGGCCTGCATTAATTAGGATTTCAAACAGCAGTTTGAGCGTCATCTCACGGTAGATGAAGGTGGTAACAAACAGCGCATAGACTGCGGCAACGACTGCAGCCTCAGTCGGAGTGAAGATCCCGAACCGGATACCGCCAATGATAATGATCGGCAGGAACAAAGCCCAGATACCGTCGCGAAATGCTGCCATGCGCTCATGCCTGTCGGCCTTCGGAAATGCTTCCACGTTCTCAGACCGCATCAGGTAGGCCCAGACCAACATCAGAGATATGCCCATGATCAGTCCGGGAACGACGCCGCCCAGAAATAGGTTCTTGATCGAGATGTTTCCGGCTACGCCCACCAGGATCAACGGCAGCGACGGCGGGATGACGGGAGCGATAATACCGCCGGCAGCCAGCAAGCCGACAGAGCGGCCTTCAGGATACCCTGCCTTGCGCATCATCGGGTAAAGGATCGAAACGAGCGCTGCGGCATCCGCCACTGCGGAGCCTGAAAGCCCGGCAAGCAGAATGGCGGTCAGAATTGCGACGTATCCAAGTCCACCTTTCCTGTGGCCCAGCAGCGCCATGGCCATGCGGACAATCCGTTTTGATAGTCCGCCCCGTGACATGACTTCACCGGCGACGAGAAAGAACGGGATCGCCAAGAGCGGAAAGCTGTCAACGCCGTTAATCAGCGCCTGAGCCAGAATGTCGGCGCTGAACAGATCCATCTGGAGCATAAGCGCGATGGCTGCCAGAAGTAGCGCAAAAGCGACCGGCAGCCCCAGCAGGATCGAGCCCAGCAGGACGCCAAGAAACAAGGCCAAAGTCATTCGGATTGACCCTTGTTGCTGGGGTCGCTCAACGCATCTGGGTTGAAAATGCGCACCAGCGCAATGACCGACATGGCGACCGACGAGACCACTCCTGCCAGATAGAACAGTGCAGATGGGAGGCCGGTGAGTTGTGAAATATTGTTCCAGTTGGCATTCATCTGATTGAAGGCGCCCCAGAACAACATCAGAACGGCAAACAAGATGACCGCATACGACAAGCGGCGAAGGATCGGAACCGCGCGGGGAAATAAAGCTTCGCTGAATTCAGCGACGGCCAGATGTTCGTTCCTGCGTAGCACCACTGCTGCGCCGAGCATGACGAGCCAGACAAGGCCAAGCCGCGATAATTCGACGGATGGCCGGAGGCCAGACTGGAATCCGTAACGCAGGACGACATTGGTAAAGACCAACGCAATCATCGTAACCAGCGTCACCGCCATCAAGACATCTATGAATCGCCACAGCGCAATAAACAGCCTCACCTTAGCCTCCAAGGACGGCATACAAGCCAATATGTTATCGATAACATATTGGCTTGTCAATCAACGAAGCAATTAAAACTGGAATGAGTTACCAAGCCGCATTGAAGTCTATTGCCTGCCGAAAGATCTTTGGCATTCCGCGATCTTGCGTCAGAATTCTTGAGCGCCTATTTTTCATCAACGCTGCGTTCACCACGTCGACATCCTGATCGCGGTAGCCCGAGCCAATGCCGATGCCGCCAATCGGCAACTTATCGGTTTTCCCCAATAGGATCTCCCAGAACGCTTGGGTGGGTTAATCGGGTGAAATCGTAGTCTGAAGCAACCACATCAGTTCCTTGTGTAGATGCCGGGAAACACCATGACAAAGCCCGCTGGACATTTCCGCGCGATCTGGATTAGCGGCCCCAGTTCAGCACCATAGGCTCCAGCGGCCTTAGAAGATCAATCATCCGCTGACGGATCACCGGGTGAAGCGCTGAGATTGGGTGTCGGCAGTACTCGGACCTGATCACGCCACCTTCGACCATCGCCGCCTTGCATGATTGCCATCCGCACTGCCTGTTTTCATGGTTGATCGCCATCGCAACGCGCGCATAGGAGGCGGTTGCCCCTTCTATGTCCCCGGCGCGGTGTTTTTCGATAACAGGTTTGATTTGGTCGACAATCATGCCACTCGTCATTGATCCGGTCGCGCCAGCATCCAGATCTGCCAAGAGTGTGATGCCCTCCTCGCCATCGAATGGTCCTTCAATGGTGTCGCCAACCTCGGCGATCAGTGCGCGAAGCTTGTTGGCTGCTTTCGGGCATTCGATCTTGAACAGGCGTACTTCGTCGATTTCCCGGGCCATGCGGACCAGCAACGAGACCGGCAGCTCGACGCCCGACAAGGGCGCGTCCTGCACCATGATCGGGATGCCCACCTCGCCGACAATTCGGAACTGCTCGAAAGTCTGCTCGGGCGTGCCTTTGAGAAGCGCGCCGTGATAAGGCGGCATCATCATGACCATGCTT
>Ga0160421_1000134_pt1 | contig 31570 bp, 34 predicted proteins | sample TAMARWmetagpilot_FD_108195 | JGI IMG/M metagenome (GOLD analysis project Ga0160421, IMG submission 108195) | Phycosphere-associated microbial communities from TAMU algal ponds, Corpus Christi, Texas, USA - TAMU ARW-7 10/27 metagenome pilot | ecosystem: Engineered > Artificial ecosystem >... | reverse complement strand
CCAAACCGTCCGAAAGGGGGCGCGCGCAAAAAGGGGGTCTGCCCGCCCCCAACGCCCCCGCGGGGGGGGGGGGGCCCCCCCGCCCCCATTCCCGGCGCCAGCCGCGCCGCAAGCTCGGGGGTGGGGGGGGGGCTGGAACTGCCCCGCCGTAGCAGCGCAGGCGGACAATCCATCGAACGGAGGGGAAGATCGGACATGACGACAGAGTTTAGCCATGGCCTCGCCGCCCGCAACACTTACCTCTGCTGAGAAAGTCTTTGGCCTAGTCGGCGACAGCCAAGGTCCGTTGTGTGACATCAACCAACGCCGTCGCCCTAGAGACCGGCTGAAAGGTCACAACCATCGAGCCGCCCTTCAAGGGTGCAACGCGGCATTCGAGCATCCGCCCATCGGCCAATGTCACATCGTCAGACCAGGCGGCCCGTTCAGCCTCCTGTCCCGCGAAGGCACGTATGTCGCCCCAGACTGGCGAAGGGTTTGCCAGTCTCTGCCAAGTCCGGGTTGCCTCGACCAGGCTCATGGTGCTGAGCATCTCGCGCGGATCTACGCCCCAGAGCTCGGCATAAGCAGTGTTGCTGAGGATCAATCGACCGTCCTTGGAGAACACCGCAAGCGCGCCATCACTTTCGTCCAAGACCGATTGGTAGAGCTCCAGATCGGACCGAAACTGCCGCGTCAGAGACACTTCAGAACTGATATCTTCGAACATGAACGCAACCGCACCATCGGGATGCGGCTTGCCGATGACCCGATAGGTTTGCCCCGTCGGCAACGTCCATAACTCTTGATAGCTGCCGTCCTGAGCCGCCTGCTCCAGTTCCGACAAACTTGTCCGCCACGCTTTGTAGTCCTTGGGCTCAGGCATGCGTTGCCGTTCACGCAGTTGATCAAGGAACGAAAACAGGCTTGGCCGCGATGACAGCCATTCTGGATCAAGGGTCGAAAGCGTCAAAAGCGCCGGGTTAAACAAGACCAACTCGCGCTTCTTATTGAAGATCGCCAGACCAATCGGCAAATGAGCAAAGGTTTTTGAAAGTGTCTGAACGAAGTTCCGCAGATTCGTCTCAGCCGCGACCAGCTGATCAATTGGCCGCGCGGCAAAGAGCTTGGTCTCGCCCTCATCTGACATCGAGACGTCAAACCAACTTGGCTCCTCCTGGTCATGCATGACCAACTGACAACGGCGAAATGCGCCAGGGTCTGGCAGCGGGTCCAACTGCTCGGCAAACAACCTGCGGATCGGCCACACCAGCGGGCCATCAATGTCATTGGCCCGCTCAAGCAGTCGATAATAGGCACCATTGGCCCAGGTGATCTGCCCATCGCTGCGTTCGCGCCACATCGGTGCAGGCAAAAAATCCACCGCCGCGCGCAAGCCCTGCATTTCGTCGTGGAACCCATCCAGGCTTTCCTTGTGTATCGCATGGCGGGCCCGGCTTTCTTCAACGCTGGATACCGTAACGGTCACAACTTCGCCCTGCGCCCGACCGGAAACGGAAAGCGCATCACTGCCGACTTGACCGATCAGCAGGAACCCCTCCCGACGATCCGCCAGTGCCCGCATCGAGGGCGCAATATCCGGATTGAGCGGCTTCAGGCCCTCGACCAGACCCGCCCAAGCCCGCGCCCGGTCCGACGGATCGGCGATGAAGTATTCGTCCTCATCATGTTCTGACACCAGATAGCCATCGTGGAAAACGTAGCTTCGCGGCGTATCAAGTGCGCCCAAGACCATATGAGGGCTGCGCCGGGTCCGACCGCGAAACACCCACTGGTTGAGAATCAGCGCTAAAGACGCCGCTAAAATGCCAACACCGATCAGCATCACAACCATATAGGGTTCGAAAAAATACATCTTTAACCTTTTGCGGAGAGCCGTGCCACGGACCACCAAACGGTAGAAGCCTTAATGATCCGTTAAACAGAGATTGGCTGGTTCTCGCCAAGCGGCGCGCTGGCTTCGTCCGCCAACAAACCAATCGCTTCATGCGGCCAAGTCACGCGAACTATGGCGCCGCGCTTCTCGCCTTTGTCTTCAACCGACAAAAACGGATCGGAGGCATTTAGGAACTCCACAGTCGCGCCGGACCGCTCCAGCAGTGTCTTTGCGATAAACAAGCCGAGGCCCATACCTTCATATCCTGGTCGGGGATCGATTGCTGGCCGCGACCGGCGGCGCAAAAACGGATCCCCTAAGCGCCCCAAGAGATCGGAGGGAAATCCATCGCCATCATCCGTCATCTTCAAACTGATGAGACCGTCACCCCATTGACCTTCAATCCAAACCTGACCATCCGCAAAATCGACCGCGTTTTGCACCAGGTTGCGCAGGCCATGAATAATCTCAGGCTTGCGTCGGATGATCGGCTGCCCGCTTGGCGCATCGGCCTCCGCCTCGAAGTCGTAATGTATCGCAATGCCGCGATCTTCGTGGGGTTCTGCCGCTTCGCGGACCACCGCCCCGAGGGGCGCGCTGCGCATATGTAGATCGTCTTTCCCGACCTGGCCCATGGACCGCAGGATATCGCGACACCGATCCGCCTGATCACGGATCAATATGGCATCCTCGCGCAACTCGGGGCGATCCGAGAGTTCTTCGGCCAGTTCGGTCGAAACCAGTTTGATCGTCGCCAAAGGCGTGCCCAACTCATGGGCTGCCGCCGCAACCACACCGCCCAGATCGGTCAGTTTCTGCTCACGCGCCAACGCCATCTGTGTTGCCAACAAGGCCTGGCTCATCGAGTGGGTCTCGCGCGTCACCCGGCGGGCATAGGCCGACAAGAAGATTATCCCGATCACGATGGCCAACCAGAACCCGAGAACAAACAAGGCTGGTAGCTCTAATATGATCCCCTCGGGCGAGCGGAGCGGGATATAAAAATACGCCAAAAGCGAAATCATCACGATTGCGACCCCACCCAGAAACAGGGTGGAGCGCAGGGTGAGCGCCGTGGCCGAGATGGTCACTGGGGCCAAGATCAGCAGCGCAAACGGGTTATGCAGCCCGCCCGTCAGGAACAAAAGAAACGACAACTGCGTCAGATCGAACAGCAGCGTCAGCATCGCATCTCGGTCACTAAGTCGCTGATTCTCTGGGAAAATCGTCATCGCGATCAGGTTGGAGATCACGCTCGCCCCAATCGCCAGGAAACACAGCCCCAACTCGACCCTGAGCCCGAGATAGAGGCTGACAATCACGACCGTCACGGTCTGTCCCAGGATCGCCAACCAGCGCAGGACCAAGAGCGTTCTCAGCCGCACCCAATCGCTCCGCGCGTCGCGGGTCAGAAGATTTATGGACGGATCGGGGAGCGAGGCCATCGGCAGGAGGGGCTTTCTGTCACAGGTACAGGGTCGTGAATTGATAGTCGGTCGGAACTAAGTGATCAACGGGACGCGATTAACTGGGAGGTTAGAATGACGCGAGTCTATGCGATAAGCGCTGTCGCGCTGATTGTTGCAATGCTGACCGCCATCGCGGTCACAATCTATATGGGTCAGGGGCGCCAAACCGCCGATGCCGACCCGTTTGGTCAATGCCGCACCACACAGATTGCGGGCGGCAGCGGTTCGATCGGCGGGCCGTTCGAACTGGTCAACGCCGCTGGTGAAACGGTGACGGACACGGACGTGATCACCGAACCGGCCTTGCTCTATTTTGGCTACACCTTCTGCCCCGATGTCTGCCCACTCGACACCGTGCGCAATGCCGAGGCCGTGGATATCCTGGCCGAACGCGGCCAATCGGTGACGCCGGTCTTCATCTCCGTCGATCCGGGCCGAGACACGCCCGAGGTGGTCGAAGCCTTTGCCGCCAATATCCACCCCGACATGGTGGGTCTAACCGGCAGCCCGGAGCAAACCCATGCCGCCAGCCAAGCTTATCGGACCTACTACAGAATTCACGATACCGACGATGAATTCTACTTGGTCGACCACTCCACCTTCACCTATCTGGTGTTCCCAGAACATGGGTTTGTGGAGTTCTTCCGCCGGGAACTGTCTCCGGCGCAAATGGCGGATCAAGTCGCGTGTTTTGTCGAGGCGGCCTCATAGAGCTGCCTCGGCGACCCATAATCAATGCCTGCCGGTCGTCTGACAGACTTTGCTCCTACTCTGTCAGCCTTCTAAGGCGCTGCCGGCTTTGCGTTTCAACGTCAGACCGCTTGCCGCAAAACCTTCATTTCCCATGAGCTGCCCCTCAACCCGCTTGTCCACCGTGAACCCCTCGGATTCATAGAGTTTGAGGGCGGGGGCATTGCCCTCTAGAAGATCGATTTGCATCTCGCCCGCCGCATTGGCCGCAGCATGCTGAACCAATGCCCGCCCAAGACCGCGCCGATAAAATGATGGCTCAACATACAGCCAAGTCAGCTCATCTTCGCCAAACGCAACAAACCCGCGAACGACCCCCTCCATCTCGGCGACAGACAGCTTGTCATCAAACAACCCTTCATTCTCATAGGTGTCTTCCAAGCTTAGGAACGCATCCTCACCGACACTAAGCCGCAATTCGTCAAGCCGGGCGGCATCATGGATCTCGCAGAGCCTTGGCCAGTCAGCCTTTTCATAGGGCCGTATTTTGATTTCGCGCGACACGTCACTCATCTTATCGGTCCCCTTTAATAGCCATATCGGCCGTCGTTTGACATGTCAGGATTGGGTCGGCTTGCCCCATGGCTTTGGCCGCCACAATAAGCGTTTCGAGATCGGATATGGGAGGAAAATCCAAGAATATGAACCTGCAAAACGATCGCCGCTTAGTGGTTGTGACATAACAACATCTGACACTCGCCTCTGACGAGAAAGCCGGGGCCGAGACCCTGTTCAACCCTTTGCCTCAGATCACATAGGTGCGAGGGCGTGCAGGCCATAAGTAGGTATCTCCTAGATTTGGTTAATCCTGAACCTTCACCTTACTTGGAACCAGGGGAAACTCCTCGGCCATGTCGCAACGGTCAAAATTGACCTCTCCCCGTAACTAAGTCTAAGAAGGCTGAATTGTTGCAGAACCGGAGGATGGCGCATGTCCCAGGAACGGACGCTACGTGATATAGGGCCAGATAAATCCCTGCTTCTCGTGGATGACGACGAGCCGTTTCTGCGACGACTGCAGCGCGCTATGGAGAAACGTGGTTTCGAGGTGGAGGCCGCTGGCTCAGTTGCTGCAGGCACTGCAATTGCCACTGCCCGCCCGCCGGCCTATGCCGTGATCGATCTGCGCCTGGAAGATGGCAACGGCCTCGACGTGGTCGAGACCTTGCGCGAAAAACGCCCCGATAGCCGGATTGTGGTCCTAACAGGCTATGGCGCGATTGCGACCGCCGTTGCCGCGGTGAAGATCGGAGCGACGGACTATCTCTCAAAACCCGCAGACGCCAATGATATCACCGCCGCGCTTCTGGCCGCTGAGGAAGAAATGCCGCCGCCGCCGGAAAACCCAATGTCAGCTGATCGGGTCCGGTGGGAGCATATCCAGCGGGTCTATGAACTCTGTGACCGCAACGTTTCCGAGACTGCGCGGCGACTGAATATGCACCGGCGGACACTCCAACGTATCCTGGCGAAACGCTCCCCACGCTGATGCGTTGCGCGCTTGTGGTTGCACTCCTTCTGGCGGGTTGCGTATCGACCGAACCACCGGTTGAGCCGATCTCACTCGCACCTATCCCCTTTACCTTAGACGCAGGCGGCATCCAGCCCGCGGGCACCGATCTGCGCATCGATTTTGGTCGGGCGCAGGCGGGCGTGATTGAGACGGTCGACCGGCTGCAGGAGGCCGCGTTGATTGAGGTCGTGGCCCAAGGGGACTGCGGCGCTGGCCCTGTGACCGCCGCACGGTGGGAGGATGGGTTGGTGCTCAACTTCCAAGACGGTGATTTCCGGGGCTGGGTCGCCACCGACGCCGGTGGGGCCGTGGTTACAAACTCCGGTCTCTCTATCGGCACGCGTCGGTCAGATATCCCCGCCGCCGTCTTCACCGAAACATCGCTCGGTACCGAGTTTCAAACTGCCGGGGTTTTTGGCTTGCTGGATGACAGCGGCGATCAAGTTGCTTTTCTCTGGTCGGGCCTGACCTGCTTCTTCCGCTAGCACTCCGCCGCGCAGGTAATCAGCCAATCGGTGAACACCTTCACCCGTGCCGGGACCGGACCAGGCGAGCGGATAATATAATACCCCAACTCAGCGTCGCATTGCTCCAATAGCAGTACCAACCGCCCCTCTTCCACGTCCCGCTCGATCACCGCATGGGGTTGCATGCTGACCCCTGCGCCCGCGCGACAGGCCGCCAGCACCAGGGTATTGCCCGCCAGCCGCGTGCCCGTCAGATCGTCTTGGTTCAATCCCTGCGCGGACAACCATGACGAGAACTCTCCATACCCCTCGTCGATCACCCAGGGCAGCGTGGTCAACATCTGCGCCGCGCCTGGCGCCGTCGCGGCATAATCTTCGGGCAATTGCGCGGCCAGCGCCGGATGCGCGACGACCGCCGTGTTCGCCGAGGTTAGAAATCGCGCCTCGACGCCCGGCCACACGCCACGCCCATAGCGGATGCCCAGATGATGCCCGGCCCGGCGCAGATCCTGCAGCCGATCGTCAGGATGGATCGTCAGTGGAATATCCGGGCAGCCCGACCAAAACCCTGATAGGCGCGGCATGAGCCAGTTCTCAGCAAATGTCTGCGTCGTGGTCAGCGAAATCGGCCCATCACCCCGTGCTTCCATCAGGGTCCTGACCCCTGCTGCAATTTCGGCAAAGCCGTTCGCCAAGTCATTGGCCAAACGGCGACCGGCACGTGTCGGCACCATCCGGCGGCCTTCCCGGTCCATGAGCGACTGGTCGAAATGTGTCTCAAGTGCGCGCACATGCTGCGCGATCGCCGCATGGGTAACGTTCAGGCTCCGCGCCGCGGCTGAATAACTTTCCAACCGGGCCGCCGCCTCAAACGCGCGGAGCGCGGAGAGGGAAGGGATGTCGCGCCAATCCAAAATGTTACCTCAGCTTACATATCGTAGATATTGCTGACTCGCGCCTTGGGGTCAAGCGTGACTAGGTTGGGAGCAGATCACAGAACAGGAGATATCCAATGTTCCGCGCCCTCTCGAACCACACAAAGGCCAAAAAAACTTGGGATGCCCCAAGCTATTGGCAACGAATGGAAACCACGCCCGCCCCCCGGTTTCCGGCGACGGGTCACAACCGGCGTCTCCTCCGGCGGTGGCTGCGAGACACGGGTATCCTGTAATCTCGCTTACACTTGGCGGCGTTGGGGATCAGCGTAAATCATAGCGTTTTAGGCGCTTGTCCACCACGCTGCCATCTTTTAAGCGAATGCCGATGATCGTATCATAATCTTCGAACCCTCGGCTTTGATAATAGGTCAACCCACTCTCATTATCGGCCCGGATATTGGCGTTGATCCAACCATATCCCAAATCGCGCGCGGCGATCTCGGTCGCCTGAAACAGCCGCGATCCGATACCCAATCCATGGCTTTTCGGCGCTACGAATGTCGCGATTTCGGCGGCGTCTTGCGGCAAGTAATCAGCCGGCTCAATCCATTGAAATCCCAAGATGCGCCCGGTCTCTCCTTCAGCCACGTGCCACGCACTTTGGCTGGCGTCTCGCGCCATCCATTCCGCGAGGTCTTGGCTCATCACCGGCTCGGTATGGGCGGTTGTGCCGCCAATTGCGATGATCTGATTAAGCAGGTCCGCCATGCCTCGCGCATCAAGCGCATGTGCCGCGCGAATGTGAATCCCTCGGGTCATAGGCCGGCCAAGAGCGTCGCATGGCGGGCCGTGAACTCGGCCCGCGCTTCGGTCGGTGGCCGCAGGCGCAGTGTCAGCCCGTCGATCACATCTTGCTTCGGTCGGCCAAAGAACTTATCGGCCTCCGCCTCCGCAAACCCAGCCAGTTGGGTCGCCTCCAGCCAAGCCGAGATTCTGTCCGCCCGCTTGATCGTCGCCTTCACGGTTTTCGGAATTGCCGCCGGTAGGCCAAACCGCAAATGGATCGCCGCACTCAGGCGCTCATCCAGCGCGCCATAGCCAGGCCCGACAGCCGCTTTCACGGGCGAGATCATGTCACCGATCACATATTCCGGGGCATCATGGAGCAGAGCCGCCAGACACCATTTCACCGGCGCATCGGACGCAATGCGGCGAAAGATTTCTTCAACAAGAAGGGAGTGCTCTGCGACCGAATACGGATAGTCCCCCGCCGTTTGCCCGTTCCAGCGCGCGACAAACGCAAGGCCATGGGCGATGTCCTCAATCTCGATATCGACGGGTGTTGGGTCCAGCAGGTCTAACCTGCGGCCCGACAACATGCGCTGCCAGGCGCGGGGGGGCTGTTTCGGCATTGTCTGGTCCGGCGGTTGCTGTTCCCGATAGGGATAGGCGGCAGACGCGCAAAGAACAACGGGCGACTGAACGGCAGAATTTTCTAGGCACATAGCGGGTTTTGCGCTTACGCTTTTCTTCCAACGTGCAATTTTAGGGAGAATTTCAATGTCCAAAGACGGCGGAAAAGACGGCAAAGGCCCCGGCACCACCCCGGGTGGTGGCAAAGGTGACGAAAAGGGCGGCAAAGGTAAGTAAGCCGATTTGTTAGGTTGATAAGATCTCGAAAGGGCCGCGTACCGTGACGCGGCCCTTTTTATATGCAGCGATTCGGACGATCAGTCAGCCGAGGCGCTGAGGGCATTGCCTAGGGCAAAGACCGACGCCGCCAGCAAAACCACATCTTTGAGCAGGAACTGCCCCGGCACGACCGAGATCGCCAAGCGGCCATGTTCTGGCAGAAACACGCCGGGCGTCGAGACGAAGAAGCTGAGCGTCAGCACGAATGTCGCGATTGCCCCAAGGGCCCCGATCACAGCCAGTTTCGGCGCGAAGAACCGTGCCGCAAGCAACCCGGCGATGATCAGTTCCACTGTGCCGATCAGACCTGAGACTGCGGTTTCTGACCAAGCGGCATAGGTCCATCCCAGAAACGGCGAGTTTTCGGCCAGTCCGCGGATGGCGGCGGCCTCATAGGCGGTGAATTTCATACCCCCGAACCAGAGAAAGACAAGGATCAGCCCGGCAAAAATCGCTTTGCCAGCGAGGTCAGTGATTTGTGCGCCCAAATCGGCCCGGGCGCCTGTTGCGGTGAGTGTGGTCATGGTGTGGTTCCTTTTACATATTTCGTTGGTGTTCTGGGTGGCTGCCTCGGCGGAGTTGCCAACCTCTGCGGCCTGGGATAAAAGTTACGGACCGTTCGGTCAACAATAATTACGGACCGTTCGGTAACATACCTGTGACCTTGAGGAGATCGCAATGGCCCGCCCCCGCGCCTTTGACCCAAAACAAGCCCTCAACCAGATCCTGTCGCAGTTCTGGGCAGGCGGATATCACGCCACCTCGCTCCAGGATCTGGAGCGGGTGACGGGATTGAAGAAACAGTCGCTCTATCGAGAATTCGGCAACAAAGACGCGATGTTCGCAGCGGCGCTCGGCCTCTACGGAGATCGGGAAATGGCGGTGATTTCCGAGATACTCGAGTCGCAGGACACCCCGCAGGCACGGGTCAAAGCCCTCTTCGACGCCATCCTCGCCCCGGTTCAACATGGCGACAGGCGCGGGTGCTTCTTGTGCAACACCGCGATTGAGCACGCCCCGGATGATCCAGAGGTGCAGGCGTCGACGGCAGCTGGAATCGCAGCGACCAAAGCGCTGTTTTTCAAAGCGCTGAGCCCCGCGCCGACTACCGAGGCCATACCGAGCCCCGAGGATGAGGACAGTGCCCGTCGCCTCACCTCGGGGTATTTCGGGCTCCGCGTCATGGTGCGCGGCGGCGTACCGCTGCCAGAGCTTCAAGCTACGGCGGCGGCCTTGGTGGCCGGGATCAGATCTTGAGCACGATCCGCCCGTCGATCTGACCCGCGCGCATCCGGTCAAAGATCGCGTTGATGTTTTCCAACTCGTCCCATGCGAAATGCGACGCAACCTTACCCTCGGCGGCAAATTCCAGCGATTCGCGCAGATCGTTCCGGGTGCCGACGATCGAGCCGCGCACAGTGATCCGTTTCAGGACGATCTCGAAGATTGGCAGCGGAAAATCGCCTGGTGGGAGACCGACCAGAGACATGAACCCACCCCGACGCAGCATGCCAACGGCCTGGCTGAACGCGCTGTTTGAGACAGCGGTGACGAGCACACCACGCACGCCCCCCATCTGGCTTTGCAACTCACCCACCGGGTCATCATCCACCGCGTTGAAGGTCAGATCAGCCCCCAAATCGCGCGCCAGTTTCAGCTTATCTTCAGCAACATCGACGGCCACCACATGCAGCCCCATCGCCTTGGCGTATTGCACCGCCATGTGGCCAAGCCCGCCAATACCGGAGATCGCCACCCAATCGCCAGGCTTCGCCTCCAGTTCTTTCAGGGCTTTGTAAACCGTGACGCCTGCACAGAGCACAGGCGCTGCGGGTCCAAACTCCAGGCCCGACGGGATGAGTCCGACATAATTCGCATCCGCGCGGACAAATTCTGCATACCCGCCATCGACCGAATAGCCGGTCATCTGCTGGCTTTCGCACAGCGTTTCCCAACCGCCCACGCAGTGCTCGCAACGCCCGCAAGCCGTATGCAGCCAGGGCGCCCCGATCCGGTCGCCTTCTTTCAGATGGGTAACGCCCGCGCCGACGGCGGCCACCTCGCCCACACCTTCATGCCCCGGCACAAATGGCGCGGTCGGTTTCACTGGCCAATCTCCTTCGGCCGCATGTAAATCGGTATGGCAGACACCGGAGGCATGCACCCGCATCAACACTTGGCCGGGTCCGACCTCTGGCACCGGCAGTTCGCGGATTTCCAACGGCTGACCAAGGGCAGGGACCACAGCGGCTTTCATCGTTTTGGGCAGGGACACAGGCATTCTCCTATAAGTTGCGCTTAGACACAGATTACAGGTTCTAGTTGTCAGCTGTTTGACACGGATCAAAGCAGACCGTTTTCCATCCCAGTCTCAGCATTGCCGCGCCCCGGGCCGCCTGCTATGTGCGCGGCAAAGCTGATATGCCCGAAGGAGGCGAGGACGTGACCGACTATATCGTCAAAGATATTGCCCTGGCCGAGTATGGCCGCAAAGAGCTGGATATCGCAGAAACCGAAATGCCGGGCCTGATGGCGCTCCGCGAGGAATATGGCGACAGCAAACCGCTCAAAGGCGCGCGGATCGCAGGCTCGCTGCATATGACGATTCAGACCGCGGTTCTGATCGAAACCCTGGTGGCCCTTGGCGCCGATGTGCGGTGGGCGTCATGCAATATCTTCTCGACGCAAGACCATGCCGCCGCCGCAATTGCCGCCGCGGGCGTGCCGGTCTTCGCGATCAAAGGCGAGACGCTGGAAGAATACTGGGATTACGCCGACAAAATCTTCCATTTCGAAGAGGGCGGCTGCAACATGATCCTCGACGATGGCGGCGACGCGACGCTGTACATCTTGATGGGTGCCCGCGTTGAGGAAGGTGAGGAAGACCTCATCGCCGTCCCCACCAGTGACGAAGAGGTCGCGCTGTTCGACCAAATCCGCAAGCGGATCAAAGAAAGCCCCGGCTGGTTCGTGAAGCAGCGTCACATGATCCAAGGCGTGACCGAAGAGACCACGACCGGCGTGCATCGCCTCTATCAGATGATGGAGAAAGGCCACCTGCCCTTCCCGGCGATCAATGTGAATGACAGCGTCACCAAATCGAAGTTCGACAACAAATACGGCTGTAAGGAATCGCTCGTCGACGGCATCCGCCGCGCCACCGATACGATGATGGCCGGCAAAGTCGCCGTTGTTTGCGGCTATGGCGATGTGGGCAAAGGCTCCGCAGCATCGCTGCGCGGCGCGGGCGCTCGGGTGAAGGTGACGGAAGTCGACCCAATCTGCGCGCTGCAAGCCGCGATGGACGGGTTCGAAGTCGTCGTTCTCGAAGATGAACTGCCAAATGCGGATATCTTCATCACGACCACCGGCAACAAAGACGTCATCCGCATCGAGCATATGCGCGAGATGAAGGACATGGCGATCGTCGGCAATATCGGCCATTTCGACAACGAAATTCAGGTCGCGGCGCTGAAGAACCACAAATGGACCAACATTAAAGAGCAAGTAGATATGATCGAGATGCCCTCGGGCAACCGTCTGATCCTGCTCTCTGAGGGCCGTCTGTTGAACCTCGGCAATGCGACCGGTCATCCGTCCTTCGTCATGTCGGCGAGTTTCACCAACCAAGTTCTGGCGCAGATCGAGCTCTTCACCAAAGGCGAGGAGTATCAAAACGAGGTCTATGTTCTGCCCAAGGTGCTCGACGAGAAAGTCGCGCGGCTGCACCTGAAAAAGATCGGTGTGAAACTGACCGAGCTTGCGAAAGAACAAGCCGACTATATCGGTGTCGCTCAAGAAGGGCCGTTCAAGCCCGAGCACTACCGCTACTGATTGCCCCAAAGAGAACAAAGAAGGCCGGCCCTCCAGCCGGCCTTTTTTGCACATGGCTGTATTGAGTCCATCCAATCACTCGGAAATCATCGGCGGACATCGGCTCGATACTCGCTTTTGGTCCCGTTTTCTGACGACATATGAGCTACGAAACGCGCGACGCGCCGACCATGACATGGTCGGTTTCTATATGCTGATACGGTGTTTAGCACCGCTCTCGGCTTGTTCGGAGCGGTCCTCCAGGCAGATGTGAAGCCATGGTCCGGTTTGCAGCAAAGCCTTTCTCCAAGCCGCGTGATATACCGCGCATCGTAATGCCCAGTTTTGGCGAAACTCCCGATAGACTCTCGGAGAAAGGAAGCAATGCGGCGGATCGGACGGGTCTTGGTGTCTTTGCTCTGGCTGGCCTTGCTTGGGGCGGGCGGTCTGTGGTTGATGACCGATCCGCGCAGCCCTCTACCGGATGCCTGGAATCCGATCACACCTTTGGATGTCTCAGCGCCGCCATCATGGCTCACGCCGGTGAAACTCCGCGCCGCGCTGGCGACCTCTGAGACATGTATCGCAGCACTCGAAGGACATGCTGAATTTCAGCATCTCGACCCGCTCCACGACAGTGACCAGTGTTATATCGACCCTCGGTTGCGCATCTCATCGGTTGGACCGGTGGCGCTTGAGCCGCTGGAGACCACTTGCGCCGTCGCGCTCCGACTGGCGATGTGGGAGCGCCATACGCTCCGCGCTGCAGCGGCAACGCTTGGACAGGAGGTCACCGCGCTCCGCCATCAGTCGAGCTACAATTGCCGCCGCATTCGAACCCCATCGGGCGATGGTCGGCGGATGAGCAGCCATGCCACCGCCGAGGCGATCGACATTCGTGGAGTGATTTTGGCGAATGGGCAGCGGCTCGATCTGCTCGAAAGCTGGCAAGGAGAGAGCACAGAGGCGCAGTTTTTCCGCGCCTTGCGGGATGGGGCCTGCCGCTGGTTCGTGACCGTGCTCGGGCCGGAGTTCAATCGGCTTCACGCCGACCATTTCCATTTTCAATCAACGGGCTGGGGAGCCTGTCGCTAAGCGGTTAGAGCCGAAACATACCCCTCGCGGATCACATCCGGATCATAGGCTTTCCGCGCAAAGACCTCGCGCACCATCGGCTCGAAATGCGCAAGTGGCATCGGCTCATAACCCGGATCGAAACTCGACTGATCCCAACGCTCGCAGAACGTCGCACAGCTCTCAAAACAGGGATGGTCTTTGAACCGCTCCCGCGCATTCCGATCCCAGCCATAATGATGCGCGTAATAGAGCATCTGGAAAATCCCGTGATGCTCGACGACCCAGGCCACATCCACCGAACAAAGGGCCGGATCACTTCTGCCGAAAACCGGTCATGGTTCTGGGGTGCCAGCCCGTCGCCAATGTCGTGCAGAAGCGCGCCGACGATCCAGTCGAGATCGGCCCCGTCGCGTTCCGCTCGGGTCGCGGCTTGCAGCCCGTGATCCAGCCGGGTGATCTTGTAGCCCTCAAGCGACACCTCCCCTTGGCGGCGAAGCTCATCCAGAACACGGTCGGCCGTTAGCGCCAGGTAGGGTTTCTCCAACTCTTCCAGCAGCGCGTAGTCCTCTGCCGTGCCATCTTTCATCTGGGTGAAACTGACTGTTTTGCTCATTTGCTGTCTCCGACGGCACAAAACCCGACATCTTGCGCGGCGCCTGCGGACAAAGTCGCCGCTTGGGCCGCCAGCACCTAATCATATAGACCCAACGAGGCAGGGTCTAACAATGTCGATGGGGCAGCAGATTGATCCAACTTTTCTCTGCATCCCGCCACCACCCCAACACCGCATAATCCCCCGCCATATTGGCTTGGCGCAGTTCAGATGTAACAGAGTGGCTTGCAACACCAATGCGTCGTCTTCTCCCCATGCAACGCGCAACAGGGCTCATTCCGCGCCATATCCGAAGGCGGATTCGCGCAGGACTGATGCGTGGATGCGCCATTTCCCCTTTCTTTTTTACGCACTTCGCGCCACTCTCCGCCCGCCAAAAGGGGGAACCCCCAACCACAACAACAGGGAGTATGTGATGGGCAAGAGAGACGATTTGATCGCCGTCTATGCGGACGATCTGCGCAACAAATGCGGCATGACGCCGGATATGGATCTTCTGACGAAAGTGACGATCGGCTGCGGTCCGGCGATTTATGACGCTGATGCATCGACCGTCGCTGGCACGCAAGCAAGCGAGCTGGAGACCGTAAAGAACAATTTTCTGATCAAGAAACTCGGCCTCGCCGATAGCCCCGCTTTGATGGAGGCGATCAACAGCGTGATCGAAACCTATGGCAAGTCCGAGCGCAACAAATACCGCGCCGTGGTCTATTACATGCTGACCAAACATTTCGGCAAAGAGAGCGTTTACGCTTAAGCCTGACAAGTCGGCAGAAATGCCAGAAGGCCCGCCCGTGCCGCGGGCCTTTTGCATGTCTTGGTTCGCAGATCATTTAGCTCAAATTCTCAAGGCAATTCCTTTGGGTCCGACATTGGAATCCGCTATCTATGTCTTGACGCCCAGCCAGTATGGCGGGCCCTCAAATTAAACACGTGCGGAGCGAGGTAAGCGCGTGGGTGTTGGAGGGTCCCGGGGGGTCGGGGCCCTCCATTCTTTTGCGGTTGTCTTAGCGCCCCTATTCTCCGACATTGACCAGACTTCAGATGAACGGCCCAGATTTGGGAACGGTCAGATGAACCCGCCCGACATCCGAGACCTGCCAAATCTGATCGCGACCTCTTTCATGCGAACCCGCCCTCTGGCCGACCATCTGATCCTGATTCTGGGCTGCGGCTTCATGATGGGGCCTGTGCTGCTTCTGGTGCTGGCGTCCCTGAATATCGGTGCGATCCTTGGACCAGGCGGGTTGGACCGCAACTCTTGGGCCGCTCTGTTCGAGCCGTATAACCAAGTGCTCTTTACAGAAGACCTGTTTGGGAATGGCGTCGATGGGACTGGCATGTTGATCAATTCGGTCATTGTGGCCGGTGGTATCGCGATCTTGAAAACCGGGCTCTCGCTACTGGCCGCCTTCGCGCTTGTCTGCTTCCGACTGCGCGGGGCCACGTTTCTCTTTGGGCTGATCCTTCTGCCGATGTTCTTCCCGATTGAAACCCGCATCCTGCCGACATTCATCGTGACGGATGATCTGGGCCTTTTGAACTCCTATAGTGGGATGATCCTCCCAATTGTGGCGACGGGGCTTGGTACCCTCGTGTTCCGCCAGTTTTTGCGTCAAATTCCCGGCGAACTCTTTGAGGCCGCGCAGCTGGACGGTGCGGGCCCGATCCGATTTCTGGTCGATATCTTGATCCCGCTTGCCCTGCCGATGATCGCCGCGCTCTTTGCGATGCTCTTCGTGCTCGGCTGGAACCAGTACCTTTGGCCGCTGATGATCAACACGACCGCCGAAGAGTATTATACAATTGTGCGCGGCATTCAGCGCGCGGGAACAGGCTCAAGCACCGGCATGGCCCTTGGCGTTTTGGCAATGCTGCCGCCCGTTGCCGTTATGCTCGTCGCGCAGAAATGGATCTTGCGTGGGCTGGCCCAAGCGCTCCAATGAGAGTGGTGGCACAGATCAGGCCGGAACACCGCCCATCTCGCAGATTACCGCCCATTCATCCGCGCTGACCGGTTGCACCGACAGCCGCGAGTTTTTTACTAGAACCATATCGGCTAGGCGCGGATCGGCCTTGATCTGTTCCAATGTCACCGGATTCGGCACGGCTGTCACCGCTTTGATATCCACGCATTCCCAACGCTCGTCATCGGTGGTGCTGTCAGGATGCGCTTCGGCGATCACCTCAACCACGCCGACAATCTCTTTGTCCTTCTGCGAGTGATAGAAAAAGCCGCGATCCCCCACCTTCATCTCCCGCATGAAATTGCGCGCTTGGTAGTTGCGGACCCCGTCCCATTCTTCGCCCACATCGCCTTTCGCCACTTGTTGATCCCAGGACCAGGTGGAGGTTTCGGATTTGAACAGCCAATAGCGCATCGGGATTACTCCGGTTTCAAAGGGCGGGTCAGCAATGTCTCAATGACAGCTTCCAGCGTTGCGGCGCCGCTGGCAAGGGCTGCGACCGCCTCGGCAATCGGTGTGTCGAGATCGGGCCGGGCAGCCAGTTCCTGCGCCGTCGCCAGACCTTCGACCGTGATGTTTGCGTCAAACCTCTCGCCCCGCGCCAGGGCCATGCCAAAGCGCATGTTGCGGGATTTCTCCGACGTGCAAGTCAAAACCAGATCGCCAAGGCCGGAAAGCCCAGACAGCGTTGCATCCTCCGCGCCCGCCGCACTGGCCACCCGGCGCATCTCGGCAAAGCCCCGCGCCATCAACGCCGCGCGCGCGCTTTCGCCCAAACCCGCGCCGATCACCGCGCCAGCCGCAATCGCGATCACGTTTTTCAGCGCCCCGCCAAGCTCGGCCCCAATCACATCGGTGCTGCGATAAAGACGGAGCGCCGGGGTGGACAACGCCGCTTGCAGCGCAGCGCCGGTGGAATCGTCGGAACAAGCCAAGGTCAGCGCGGTCGGGAGCCCGCTGGCCAAATCTTGAGCGAAGCTTGGGCCAGTCAGCTGCGCAACCTGCGCCTCGGGCCGCGCCTGTGCGATCAATGCTGTCGGGCCAAGCCCCGTCGCGCGATGAATGCCTTTGGCACAGGAGACGAGAGTCCGGGCTCTCGCGGTGTCGCCCGAAAGAAAGTCATCAAGCTTCTGCGTTGGGATCGCGATGATCAGGATCTCGGCGGTGAGGTCTTCCAAAGACTCGGTCACACGAACCGTCTCTGGCAAGCTGTGCCCCGGCAAGCGCGCCGCGTTTTCGCGCGCCATTTCAATCGCCGCCGCCCCTTGCCGAGCCCAAAGTGTCACCGGATGGCCGGCCCGGCCCAACGTGATCGCCAAGGCTGTGCCAAAGGCCCCTGCGCCCGCGATATCGACCGGTACAGTCATGCTTTTGCGCCCTTTTTACCTGAGCCGAGAAGTGCCGGACGGCTGGTGTCGAGCGGCCAGCGCGGGCGCGCGGCAAGGTCCATGCCATCGCGGCGGCCTGCGCGATAGGCCTCCAACCCTGCATAGGCGATCATCGCCGCATTGTCTGTGCAAAGCGCCAGCGGCGGTGCGATAAAGGGCAGATTGGCCTTAGCGGCAACCGCCTCAAGCGCGGCGCGTAAGGTCTGGTTTGCGGCAACACCTCCGGCCACAGCAAAGCCGGTGAGACCGGTTTGCCCCGCAAAAGCGCGACGTGATTTCTCGGCCAAGACATCGCGCACGGCGGCTTGAAACCCGGCACAGATATCCGCTCGATCTTGCACCGTCAGGCCGCCCGCCTCCGCCACAAGAGTATCGCGGGTGCGCAACACCGCGGTCTTCAGACCGGAAAAGGAAAGGTCGCACCCAGGCCGGTCCAACAGCGGGCGCGGCAGGGCGAACCGCTTTGCATCGCCCGCCTTCGCCTCGGCCTCCACCGCCGGGCCGCCAGGTTGCGACAGGCCAAGAATGCGAGCGATCTTGTCAAATGCCTCGCCTGGCGCGTCGTCAATCGTCCCGCCAAGTCTAGAGAAATCCTCTGGCCCGTCGACGCGCAAAAACTGGCAATGTCCACCCGAGACCAGCAGCATCAAATACGGATAAGCCAATCCGTCGGTCAGCCGTGGGGTCAGCGCATGACCCGCCAAGTGATTGACCCCGATCAACGGCTTCCCAAGACCAAAGGCCAACCCTTTCGCCGCCATCACCCCCGACAGCACTCCGCCGATCAGCCCAGGCCCTGCGGTGACGGCGATGGCGTCAATCTCGCTCAACGTAACGCCCGCCTCCGCTAGAGCTTGCTCCACCAGATGATCGAGCCGCTCCGCATGGGCGCGCGCCGCGATCTCGGGCACCACACCGCCAAAATCCGCATGCAGATCGGCCTGCCCCCAAACAACCGAGGCCATCACGCGCGGCGTACCGTGGTCTCGGAGCACCGCTGCGGCCGTATCGTCGCAGCTGCTTTCCAGGCCAAGAAGGATGAGAGGCGTCGTCATGATCGGCTTCGTTGCTAGGGCGTGAGATCGCAGGTAACACTCGGGTCCATGCCTGACAATGCCGCCCCCTTGTTGCTTCTGACGCGCCCGACCCGGGTCGCCGAACGGTTTGCCGCGAGGTTTGACGGCCAGATTGAGGTGGTGATCGCCCCCTTGCAAGAGATCGTACCGCTTAGCGTGACGCTGAACTTGGCCGGTGTCGGCGGCTTGGCGTTCACCTCAGGCCATGCTGTGGAGCGCTTTGCGACCCTGTCGGCCCGGCGCGACATGCCGGCGTTCTGCGTTGGAGATCGGACAGCCGAGGTCGCCCAAGACATCGGACTCGCGGCAAAATCGGCCGCAGGCACAGTGGATGATTTGGCGGCACTGATCTTGGCGACCGCTCCAAAGGGCGAAATCTTGCATCTGCACGGGCAGCATCTGCGCGGCGATCTAACAAGCGCGCTGCAACAGGGCGGCCTCGATGCAAAAGGGTTGGCGGTCTATGCGCAGACAACCTGCCCGCCCCCCCCCGCGTTCCACGCGGCGATCACAAGCCCGCGCCCCGTCATCGCGCCGCTTTTCTCGCCCCGCAGCGCCGAACTCTTTGTCCAAGCACTTGGCGAGACGCCGACCGAAAGGCTGGTTTTGCCCTGTCTCAGCCCGGCCATCCGCGCGGCTTTGCCAAGCCATTTGCAAGCCTTCGCCGAGCCTGCCGCAACGCCGGATGCCGAGGCATTGGCTGCGGCAATATCGAGACATATTTCCCCCTAGCGGCGCCTTGAGGGGCATGCGACCCTTGGCTAAGCTGACTCGGGTGCTCTGTCGGGCTCGACAATTAGACGCGTGCTTTGCAATTGAAGGAATGGCGTGGTGGCAAGGAAGACCTCAAACCGCTCGGGCGGTGGCGATCAGACGGATGAGGATCAAAAAGACGCCGGTGCCGCCGACGATGTAACCACCGAGACCGAGCAGACGACTGCCGAAGACAGCGCCACCGCAGACGAACCGCGTCAAGCCGAAGCAGCGCCGACCGAAGAGCCCCCCGAGGCCACGGAGCCATCCACCGACGATAGCGCCGAGCCGGGGCCGACACCTGAACCGGTGGCGGACCCTGCGACCGCGCCCCAGACGGTGATCGAACGGCGCGGGCCGGGATTCCTCCCGATGGTTCTTGGCGGCCTGGTCGCGGCGGGAATCGGCTATGGCGCGGCCTATCTTGGCTACCTGCCCGTGCCGAGCGATGACACCGCGCTGGTGGCGCTGAGCGATGCGGTTGACGGGCAAGGCACTCAACTTGTTGCGCTCGACACCCGGGCCAGCGGGATCGAAGCCCAGATCGCGGGTTTGCCAGAGATCCCCGAGGTCGATTTCTCGCCGTTAGAAACGCAAATCGCTGATCTGAACGCGACAATGCAGGAAATGGCGACCCAGATCGCCGCATTGGAAGCACGCCCGATCTTGTCTGGCGAGGGTACGGCTGATGAGGCTGCCATGGCCGCGGCAATGGCCGAGTTGCAGGCCAATCTCCAGGAACAGCAGACCGCCAATGCCGCGCTGGCCGAGCAAATCGCCGCTGCCGCTGCGGATGCCGAAGCCCGGATCGCCGCCGCCGAAGAACGGGCACAATCGCGCGTCGGGACCGCGACCGCTCAAGCGGCTCTGAGCCAGCTCAGAATCTCCGTTGCAGCGGGGAACCCCTTTGCCGACGCGTTGAACGATGTGGCCGCAAATGCGGGGGTCGACATACCAGATGGCCTCGCCACCGCAGCGGAAACCGGCGTTCCGACCTTGGAGGAGCTGCAAGCAGGCTTCCCCGCTGTGGCCCGGGCGGCCCTTCCCATCGCCCTTAGAGAGACCGCAGGAGACGACACAATGGGCCGCCTCGGCGCCTTTGTCCGTGGTCAAGTGGGCGGACGTTCCTTGGAACCGAGGGAGGGCCATGACCCCGATGCGATCCTCTCGCGCGCCGAGGCCGCCGTTGCAGCGGGCGACCTGACAAGCGCCCTTGGCGAGTTGGAGGCGCTGCCAGAACCCGCGCGCGACCAGATGGCCATCTGGATTACCGAGGCCCAGACCCGTCTTGCCGCGACGGAGGCGCTTGATGCGTTCTCCGCCGCGCTTGACGGCGCGAACTAAGGAGCTGCGGCGATGTTATGGTCCCTGCTCAAAATCATCGTGTTCGTGGTCATCGTGGCCAGCCTGACGCTTGGCGCGGGATATCTGCTGGAACTGGGCGATCTGGTCCTGATCACAGTTGCGGGACGGGAATATGCGCTGACCCCGCTGACGGCTGTTTTCGCGGCGCTGATCTTGCTTCTCGCCGTGGGGCTTGTTCTGCGCATCGCTGGATTTCTGGTCGCGACGTTGCGGTTCGTCAACGGCGACGAAACCGCGATTTCGCGCTATTTCAATCGCCGTGGAGAGCAGAAAGGTTATCAGGCGCTGGCCGATGGCATGCTGGCGCTGGCAGCGGGTGAAGGCCGTCTGGCGATCCGCAAAGCGCAGAGGGCCGAGGGCTATCTCCACCGGCCCGAGATCACCAATCTGATCGTCGCCCAAGGCGCCGAGATGGTTGGCGACAGGGCCCTGGCCACCGATACCTTGAAAGAGCTTGTGCAAGACGATCGCACCCGGTTCGTCGGCGTACGCGGCTTGATGAAGCAGAAGCTCGACGCCGGCGATACCGATACGGCTTTGAAACTGGCCGAGAAGGCGCTGGCGCTGCGGCCTCAGCATGAGGAAGTGCAAGACACGCTGTTGCAATTGCAAGCGCAGGCCGAAGATTGGCACGGGGCGCGCGCAACCCTGACCGCCAAGCTGCGCGCCGGCAATCTGCCACGTGACGTGCACAAACGCCGCGATGCCGTTCTGGCCCTGGCCCATGCCCGTGAGGCGCTGGCCGATGGCAAGATCGAGGAGGCCCGACGCGACGCCTCTGATGCCAATGGCAAATCTCCCGATCTGGTGCCCGCCGCAGTGATGGCTGCCCGGATGGCGATTGACGAAGGCAAACCGCGCTTCGCGACCCGGATCATCCGCAAAGCCTGGGACGTCGCGCCACATCCCGACCTCGCAGCGGCCTTTGCCGCAATTGAGCCTGAGGAAACCCCGTCGGAGCGGCTGAAGAGGTTCCGAGTCTTGCTGGCGCGGCATCCGGGCCACGCGGAAACGCGCCTCTTGGAGGCTGAATTACAAATCGCGGCTGAGGAGTTCCCGAAAGCCCGCGCCGCATTGGGCGATCTGGCAGAGAGCCAGCCAAGCGCCCGCTCGCTGACCATTATGGCCGCGATTGAGCGCGGCGAAGGCGGCGAGGATCAACTGGTCCGCGCTTGGTTGGCCAAAGCCGTCACCGCCTCGCGCGGACCTCAATGGACCTGCTCCGCGTGCGGCCACGTGCATGGCGACTGGCAGCCCATCTGCGGTCATTGCGATCGGTTCGATACGTTGAGCTGGGAAGAAGCGCCGCAAAGCGAGGCGGCTCTCTCGGGCCCAACGCAGATGCTGCCGCTGATCGTTGGCGCGCTGGAAAACCAAAGTGGCGACACCGAGGTGACGAACGAAGATATCAGCCAAGATGGCCCAACCGACCAGGACGCGCCAGACGCTGACATCGTCGATATCGAGCCAACCAACGGGACCGAGACCGCGGATGTATCGGCCCGAAATTAGGGCTACCCATTGCCGAACAAGCTTGCTAACAGAGCGCCTGGATGCCGCTGTAGCTCAGCTGGTAGAGCACGTCATTCGTAATGCGCGGGTCCGCTCGCAATTCACGTGTGAGGCCAGTGTGTTAGGCGGCGGGTTGAAGTTCTAGTAGGGCCATAGTAGGGCCGATGAGAGAGAAGAATGCCGGTGTAGCTCAGCTGGTAGAGCACGTCATTCGTAATGATGGGGTCGTAGGTTCGAGTCCTATCACCGGCACCATTCTTCTCACTGATCTTCCTGATACTCCAATAGCTTAGCGGGCTTCACGCCCAGCGCAACGGCCAGCCGCGCCACGATGGCGACGGTCGGATTGCGGATGCCCCGCTCCACGCCGCTGACATAAGTGCGGTGCAAGTCGGACTGGAAGGCAAGCTCCTCCTGCGAGACGCCCTTAAGCTCCCGGTATCGCTTCACATTTCTCCCGACGACCGCCTGAATTTTCATGCGGCCATAGCGCCGTGATGTAGAATATTGATCTACAGACTATGAGTCTCATTTTGCACTTGCCGGCTCTCCGCTCGGATTGCACACTATAAGTCTCAACAGTTTCCGAGGCTTACATGCTGCGCATCCTCACTTCCGCCGCCGAGGCGCTGGGCCTTCTTATTGTCCTTGTGCTGGCACTCAGCTACAGCGTCCCGCTCGTCATTTGGGTGTCACTTGCGTTGATGCTGATTGCCGCCTTCGTCCTGATCACAGGACGGACGGCTCCGCGCATCCGAAGCCGGGGCAAGGCCCTTGTTGTCGGCAGCATCGCCGGGGTCTGCTTGATGGCCAGCGCCACGATCTATCAGGACCAGCGCGATGAGAACCTTGCGCTTCTCCGGGAGACCGACCCCGACGCGTACTTGGCAGAGTTGCAGCGGGTTGATGATGCGCGATGGATCGAAGAGCTTGAGCAACTACGCCCAGAACAGCACGCCGAAGAAATGGCACGCCGAGCGCAGGTTGCCGAGGCCGAGCGTCAGCAAGCCTGCACCGACCGGAGGTCAGCTGAGGCCTATGTCATGATTCAAGAATATGTGCGCCGCGAATTGCGAGCGCCAGCAACGGCAGATTTCCCGGCGCGCTACGGTCAAGGAACCGGGCACATTACCGCCTTCCACCACGCGGGGATGTCCACGGCTGTGACAACAGTTTGCCGCCGACGCTCTTTGTACCAAGCCCGCGCTTGGCTGAGGATTTGCACCGGGTTCGGCGGAAACTCATCTTGGGTCGCGGCGATGAAATTGTAGACGGACCGAAGGTGGCGCATCGCGTTGTTGGCCGTGGTCTCGCCATGCGCCTTGGCAATATCCCGATGCTTAGTCAGCACCATTTGCTTGGTGATGTCGCTGAGGGCTTTCTTGCGCCATGCCTTGAGGTACAGTCGCTCCGTCCGCTGGTATCCGTTCACGGTATGCGGCGAGAGCGTCGAGCGCGCCTCAAAAAACCGCTGGAACGCCATCTCAAGGGTGATGCGTTCCACCTGTTCCTTGCGCTTCTCGGCGTTGGGATCATGGCCATCCGCCATCTCGCCCAGCATCGCCAGCGCCCGTTTCCGCGCTACGTCCGGGGCGAACACATCCGCGCGCCCAATGGTGACTCGTCGGGTGCGCCGGTTCACCTGCCCTTCGGCAAAGTAGACCTTGGACTTGGTGCCGACCCGAAGGCCGAAACCGGATAGCATGGTGTCGCGGTAGAAGACTTGGCCGCTCTCAGCGAAAGGGATTTCGTCAATGTTGCGGCGGGTAAGACGTAAGCTAGGCATCGAGACCTCCGTTTGGCCTCAACTCAAGCTAACAACTCTAACTTGAAAATACTAGTGATTTCATATGCTTGAGAAGCATTTTCCAACAATGTGCAAGACGCGGAAACCCTGTCCAACGCGTGCGCACGCGCGTGGGGGTAAAAGGAGGCTTCACCAGTGTCAGTTTGCAAAGTCTCGGAAGATGGTCTTCTTCATCCTGAGGGTTCTTGGTACTTTCGGTGCATCCAAGTCGTGCAAGAACATGTGGGTTCAGAATTTTTCTGAACGAACAACTCGAATCTGCCGGGATTCGTGCTATATTCAAAATACGTCGGAGGTTCTTCGGATCGACGCGGTCGAAAATGGCTGCATGTATGACAAAGAACTGAGTACACTGATTTTGTGAACCTCCTCAATGATGACTCTTGAGTAAGGAGGTTCCCCAATGGATCCCCATTTCTATCCTATGTGCAACGCGGGGCTTGAGACCCTGTATGGTCTGGCAAACGTAGGCTCGACCAATGAAACGATGCAGTTCGAAGACGGCTCCGTGGTCGAGGTAGGTGATACCATCGCTGACCCCAAGCCCACCATCGAAGAACAGATGATCCTCGAAGACATGCGTGGAGAGATTCGCGCCTTCGTGGAAGGTCTGACACCCTACCTGCAGTGTGTTGTCATCCGTCGTTTTTGGATGAATCATTCTCCCCAGAAAATCGCTGATGACCTCGGTCGCCGCCGCCCCGCCATCTACGATGCGCTGGCTCGTGTTGCGCGCTTGGGAAAGCGCGACTTGGCGCCTGTGCTCGCTCAGTAAAACAATGTGGTGGCCCACTTGGGTCACCCCCTCAGTCTACGCGGCCGAAAATGGCTGCAAAAAAGAAGGAAAAGACCATGGCTACTCAACTTGAACTCCAAATCGAATATGCGAACGCCCTCGATGCGAACAAGGTCGACTATACCTTCGCAATTGGCGAAGCTTTTGTCGAAAGTATGCGTTCCACCCATTACAAACACACTGGCACCGCTATTGATGAATTGATCGACAATGCAATTGAGGCCGGTGCCAACACTGTGAGTGTTGCTTTTGGCTTCAAAAAGAAAGGGGAAAAGAAACCGGATGCCATCGCAATCATCGACAATGGGCACGGTATGCCGCCTAACATGGTCCGACGTGCAGCTTCATGGGGCGGCACTCACCGCCATCAAAATGAAACACGCGAAGGCATGGGCCGGTTTGGGTTCGGTCTTCCCAGTGCCTCTGTAAATCAGGGCAAGCGCTTTACGATCTACTCAAAGCTGCGAGGAGAGGACTGGTATACTGTCACGGTTGATTTGGATGAAGTTGCCGAACTGAAGTACTCCTCTGTTCCAGGAAAGGTGGAGGTTCCCGGTTATCGGAAAGCCTCCCCGCCGGACTGGGTTCTGAAAAACGTTGAGGAGAACTTCCCCGAAGGCGAGCTCAATCACGGTACGGTAGTCGTCTGGGAAAAACTGGACCGACTGACGTGGTCCACCGTGAATGGTTTGCGGAATAATTTGCTTTCGCATTTCGGGACGATCTATCGGAACTACCTCTCACAGACCCAGATCGTATTTGACAATACGATTGTGGGGGCCGTTGACCCGTTGTTCATCACACCGGGGGCGCGCTTCTTTGATGAAGACTCTCAGCGGGCAGTTGCACTGGAGCCGGGTGAAATCACCGTTCGTTCAGCACGGACAGGGAAGCCGTGCAAAATCAAAGTTCGCTATGCTTCGATGCCCGTCGGGTTCTATGCATCGGATAAGACGAAACCCGCGTCTGGAAGTAATGCAAATGCGAGGATGCGCGTAAAGAACGATAACTTGGGTATCGTTGTTTGTCGCATGGGCCGACAAATCCACGTTGTGGATAAAATCACAGCTAACGATGGCACCCAAGGATGGGCGGGGATTGGACGCCTTGCGAATAACGACGATCGCTATTGGGGGCTTGAGATCGACTTTCCGGCAGACTTGGATGAAGAATTTACTATTTCCAACTCCAAGCAGGATGTCGTTATGTCCGACCGCATTTGGCAACTTCTCAAAGAAGGCGGGGTGCTGACGGGCCTTAAGTCGCTGAAAAAGATGTACTCCGACGCCAAAGCTGCGGAGAAGTCTAAGCCCGCCGAAGAAGGCAACAAGCCGCGCCCGTCGGAGGTGGCTGCGAAGGAAGGTTCAGAACAGTCTCGTCCCGGACGTGTGCATCCCATGTCGCAGGAGCGGGAGGAGCAAGCCAAGAAGAACTTCGAGGAGTTTTTCAAAAACGCTGCGAAGGAGCGAAAAGTCCCCGAAAAGGTAGCCAAAGAGGAATTGGAGGCGGAAACAAAGGAACGTCCCTATAAGGTCGAATTTGAGACCATGCCTGATGCGCCGTTTTATCGAATGGAGCAACGCGGAGCGATGAAGGTTCTCAAGATTAACATGGCCCACAGGTTCTACCGAGATATCTATGCGAACCCGTCGTCCACCAGCTTCATGCGGTATGCCTTAGAAGTTGTCCTCTTTTCAATTGGTGAAGGTGAACTCGACGCAATCGGAAACGTAAGCAAAGAGAGCTTTTACCACGTTGAGAAACTTGAGTGGTCGAAGAAGATGAACGTGATGCTTGGTGTACTGAGTGAGTACGCAGACGAGGAAGACGAAGAAGCAGCATAACCTTTGAGGAACAGCGAAAGAGCCCATTTTAGTGGGCTCTTTGTGCTATCGTGAACAATGAACAACAAGAACTACAAAAAATCGTTCGCCCCCAAAAGGTTGCCAACGAAATTGCTCAATGAGCTTGCTGCGACGGTTATTGCACAGGCTCAAGAGGACGCGCACGATGCAGCTGTCTGTTACAGAACCCAAGCGCGCAAACACGCCGCTACTATTGCCGGCGAGAGTACAAATTCGGATCAAATCCGCCTCGCCGTATGTTACTCATTGTTAGCAGATTTCACTGAACAAGGTTGGAGCGTCTCCGCTCAGGACAATCGCATATACGTGGAGCAACCTTCCATTGAAGGCACCAAGGGCGAAACTGAAGCACAAATAAAGAAACGGATTCGAAAAGGATTTGAGGCCGTTAGCAACCGCCAGCTCGCCGACCCAACTAACCGCGAATTTATTCGCCGCATGGAAACACCACGGGAGTTCGAAGGCAAGACGGTGTCTGTTCTCGACCTTATTGATGACGGCGCGGAGCTTGCGCTGAAGTTCAAACAACTTGCAGCAGAGTCGACTGAAAATGCCCTGGACGGTGCCAAAGCAGTTATTCGCCCGGATTTGGTTGAGTGCCGTGGAGACGAGAAGTGTCCCTACACGGGATATAGACTCCAAGATATTTGGCGGTATTTCCGCCATACTTGGTCCCTTGAGTATAAGTTGCTGCCCGGCCGGACGATGAGATTATTGGTTAGGAATGCCGCGCGCTCAAACAGCCCAGTAATCGGCATTGTACTGCTGGCCAGCCCTACAGCCAATCTTTTGAGCCGCGACAAATGGATTGGATGGACACTTGATAGAGTAGTTTCTGGCCTTCTTGAAGGTCGGTGGAGCGCCGATAGTGTGGGTCGAAAGCTCTTTGATGCAATTAAATCTGCAATCAAGCAGATACGTACTGACGACTTAATCCCTCGAACCGCGCTAAACTATCCAAAGCCAGAGCACTTCTTTGCTCTTGATCAAATAGCTCACAAGGCGTTGCAGGATCGGATTCGAGATTTGGAGGCGGAATCGACCGATTACCTTGTTGATATCCGAGGACTAGATAAGTCAAAGATCACCAACAAGCAGTGGAAGGAACTATCCGAAACGGCGTTGTTCCGGAAAAAACGCGCTGAGCAACTGATTCCACTACTGAAGGCGCTTGGAACAATGAAGGAGTACGGGTTTGAAAAAGACCCTGGAACTGCTTTGTACGAAGCGCTCGTTGAAAAGGGCGGAAGGCAAGCTGTCCAAACTGCACTCGGGGAAATTAAGAAAGTACATCTAGCTTCGGAAGTCGCCGATCTGTCAGTTTGTGGTGCAGTCGCTCCCTATAACATGCTCATTGGTGGGAAACTGGTTACAGCAGTGACGGCTTCCGAAGAAGTGAGGCAAATCTACAAGCAGAGGTATGGCAAACAGGTAAGCGAAATTTCCTCACAAATCAAAGGACAGCGGGTTCTGCGGTCCTCAGACCTGAAATTGCTCACGACCACGGCGCTATATGGTGTTGGTAGCAATCAGTACAGTAGCTTGGTATTGCGTACATCAAAACACCCGAGTCTTGCCTGCGATGTTGTCTGGAAAAAGATTGACAGTAGTACGGGCTTTACGGTGACCCATATAAGTGATGAGACAGTCCAAATGATGCGTGCTTTGGGTATTTCTGAGTATGGACGCCGCCGAATTAACAGTGTCTTCGGTGAAGGCAGCAGTCCGAGAACACGCCAAATTCGTGAGGGCTTAAATCTTCTAGGAATCAACAATAGTGAGCTTCTTGAGCAACCCAACAAGAAGAAGGTCTATGGCTGCGAAATGTTCCGGGGAGCACGAGAACAACTAATTGGGTTTGATAGTTTAGAAGGTGACGGAGACAATACCTCTAATACCGTCGCTGCGATTGCTGATAGCTGGATGAGGCGCTGGCTGTTGCCGCGAATCAAGAGTCAAAAAGTGCTCGACCAACTTGGATCTTTTGAGCCGATTCAGGTCTCTGAGTCTCTTAAATCCCGGTCAGAAAAATTTGTCGAGCTTCGGCCGGATTGACACTTCACCCTTCTTCATAGGGTGCTTCAATCTCGTTGAGTATGATCCTAGCATCCATTGCAAGTTGTTGGATACGATCAAGAGAAATGCTGTTGGAGCGCCCTTCATCGACCAAGGATTGCAGTAGCCTTTTCATTTCTGGGCTTCTGCGGATAAGCGACACTTCGTTCTCAAATCTATGAAGATACTTTCTGCTTCCAGAAATGAGCGTACCAACGTGGTGCTGTTCACCTTCTACAAAGCAGAAGATATCTTTTCGATCAGTTCTTACCGTGTCTGCTACCAGCCAAGCGCGAGTTCTCATCGGACCCTCAAGTCAATTTGCCAGACTTGATACCATAACTATCTGAAATGTATACAAAAATAGTCATGACGTTGGGATCAAAGCTCTTTAACGCCCTGTGGTTGCAGAATAAATGGATCGCTTGCTCAAGCTCTAGTTTTCCTAATTTTCGTTTGAGAGACTTTGGGCATCTGACTTCCCGACGGCCACGCGGGTCCGCCCCCGCCCTTTATGCTCAGACCCGTTGATGGGGGAGGTCCCCCGTTGCTGGTGGGCGGTTTAGTAGGGCGGATCAAGATCGGTAGGGTTGTAGTAGGGCTGCGGGGTGAAAGGGGTGGCAACGCGGTGATGCAGGCTGCTATGCATCGGGCAAAGATATCGGAGTCGTTTCAACGGCTTGTCCAAGACAGAGCAACGCTGTCCGTAGAGGTGCAAGATCCTGATAAAATTACGAAAAACAATTCGTAATGATGGGGTCGTAGGTTCGAGTCCTATCAGCGGCACCACTTTTCTTCATCATAACCGTGCAAACCGGGTCATGCCGGTGCAAACAGAACGACGCCTACGCCGCAACGCGTCTATGTTGCGCGATGAGTGACAAGAGACTCTGCGCCGCAGCGCGGTCCAAAGTCGGGTAATCCGGGCTCGCATCTGCTGCGGCCAGTTGACCGGTGCTGCGACCATTGGCACTCAACATATCGCCAAGAAGAAGCGTCTCCAATCGGCACCGCCCAACACTCACGCAGTCATGATCATCCAGAAGGAAATGATGGAACACACGCGTCGGCTGCGTGTAGTCCCGCTTGGCCGAGACGCCGTTGACCAAATCGCCGGCGCGGATAAATACACGTTCCTCGCCAAACAGATATTCCACATCGGTGCCGTCCATCAAAATCCGATGCTGCGGTGACACCCGACAATCCTGCGTCAGGCCGAAATAGGGCGCGCGCAACAAAACCGGCGCCATCGATCCCTGACAGAGGACTTCGCGCTGCCCGGCCCACCGGACGGTTTGCGGGCCACGGTTCAACGTGTCGACGATCATTCCCGGGCGCAAATCCTCAACCCGAACGGGCCCGGCGGGCGTGTTGATCGGTGTGCCGCTTTCGAAACAGGGCAGTGGGCCAACAGGAACCGCATGCGTGGCGACGGCCGCCAGGGTCAGCGCCTCCAGATACCGCTCGGTCTGCGGCATGAAATCGGCCAAGAGCGGACGCGCGCTCACATGCGGACGCAGCAACAATCGCAACCCGCGATCGGGGTTCTGAATATCAACCAGCGCTTCGCGCCCGTCGGCATCAGCATGATAATGCAGCAGGAAGGTCTCCCCCGGCTCCAACATGCCCGGCTCCGTCGAGATCTCAAGATCTCGGTGGTAGATGCGGATCGCCCCGTCGGGCATCCGATAAAGCCCAAACTGTTCGGTCGCATCGCCATGTCCGGCCCAGAGCCGCACAGGCCGCTCGCCCCCCCGGGTCAAGCGACCTTCGATGATCAAAGTGATCGGATGGCGTGGATGATCTGGCAAGCTGGGCCGTGACGCAGAGACCTTCTGGCCCCTGATCTGCCCAGACGCATCCCAAATGGCGATCCAACTCATCTTACCCACCTCAAACACCTTCTTCTTGCAACCAATCTCGCATGGGATTGTGGGTGGATTTGACCGGAACTGCGGCAATTTCAGGGCTCATGCAAACAGCGCCCGTGCCTCATATCCCCGGAGGCTGGGCAGAGCGGAGGCGCCGTAGCCCAAACCCGTCTCCGGATCGATTTCGGGAAACAGCGCCAAAAGCTCAGACCGGATGCCATCATCGAGCCCCGGGAGGGTCTGCGGCCCCGGCAAGAAGCTCTCTGTCAGCAGCCCATTCGACCAAATGACCTCATGCGCATCAAAAAGCAGGTGGAAATACTCCACGTTGCCGCCTTCTTCGATCCGCACACTGCAGTCATTGACCAGATCCTTCGCCGCCACCAAAACCTCATCTTCGCCAAACAGAAGCTCGGCCATGTGATGTGTCATCATCACTCGATGCTGGGGCGATAGGCGCAAGGTGCCATGCCGACCAAAGGTGCCAGCCTCGATCACAACCGGCGCAAAGCGGCCCTCGGCGGCCACCTCTCGGCTGCCGATCCAGCGAATGGGCTGTACGCCATGATCGCGCGTCACCACCATGTCGCCAACACGCAGATCTTCGACCAAGACTTCTCCGCGATCGGTCAAAATCTTGGTCCCGCGCACAAAACAGGGAATCGTCGTGATCGTGACGAAGGCCGTATCCGAAATCCCATCGGCGTTTTCTGACGTATAGCTGAAATTCACCACATCCGGGTCGGTCAACCCGACCAGATCGGCGGGCGGCGCAACCGCCAGTGTGCCATCGGGCTGCAATGTGATCACATGGCCCGAACTGAGGTCAACGCTCTCCCCTGGGAGCACTTCTTGGCCGTTGATATGCGTGACGATTGCCACGCCAACCCCGTCTCCATCATTTGCCAAGACATCGACGATGGCGGTCTGCGTCTCAAAGACCGTCTGCGCGTCATCGCCGGCGATG
>Ga0160421_1000133_pt1 | contig 32568 bp, 20 predicted proteins | sample TAMARWmetagpilot_FD_108195 | JGI IMG/M metagenome (GOLD analysis project Ga0160421, IMG submission 108195) | Phycosphere-associated microbial communities from TAMU algal ponds, Corpus Christi, Texas, USA - TAMU ARW-7 10/27 metagenome pilot | ecosystem: Engineered > Artificial ecosystem >... | reverse complement strand
GACCGAATTAACTTCCATGCGACTCACTTCATCCTTGTAAACACTCCAACTGCCATCCACCGTGTTGACACCTAACGGACGGACATTCTTGGTGGACATGTCGCATGGTACTAAACCGTGACATTTTCTTTCCGTCTCGACCAAGCGGATTGGTGGATTGAACGGCGGTCTCTTTTGGTATTCGTTCACTACTTTCATTGGCATGTTTGTTGAATGCTAGTTCCACTTCCTGTTAGACCAATGAACAATTGACTCGGCTTTGTCTGAACACGACATTGTTTGGCAAACGAGATGGAGGTTTTCGTCGGCAAACTCGTGCTTCGCTCTATTTCCTTCCGTGCTCCCGCAGGCCCCATCCGTCCGAGCCAAAGGAGCTCTATCTACAGAGATAAAGAAGCTGCACTCACAGCATGGCCAAGAGACCTTCTGTCCACTTCATCCAAAACTTGATTGGGCACTAATGCATGCCATGTCGCATTGTCCAGGTGGGATTCTACCTTGTACCCACAAAAACCAGTGGAGTGCTAGAACGGTAACCATTCGATAATTTAATTTGAAATAATGACTATAGCATGTGGATGATGGTATTGGTGGGTATGGTGCGTGTGTAAAGTCGCGTGTGTGTCGGTCCAGATCAATGCTCTCTTCTGGTTTATTCTTCCGGGAGGTATCCATTGGCGACGTTATGGTTTTTAAAGGCATCTTGTAGGGCGTGTCGTCCTTCGTGAAAGAGTGTGAGTGAGATGACGGCTTTGGCAATGCCAATGCCCTGTCCACGAAAGACGCCGCGCATGCCAAAGGCTGCCATGTCGGCAGCCATTTCCTTGACGGCACCAACGACAGTGTAGGGTTTGCCCGCAATGGCGGAGGTTTGCATGATGACTTCGAGACGACTAAGCGGATTGGTAACGACGACGTAGATGGGACTGACGATGGAACTGGCAACGAGTCCGGTGGCGGCGCGTCCGAGTGAGGTTTTGTCGCCGAGCTCCTTCTGAATGTACTTTTGCAAACGCGGCTGTCCGACCAAGCCGAGCAATGCGGATGCGAGAGAATGCCCCATGAGAGGAATGGTTCCCCGGAAGAGCGGGGCAAAGCGCTGCGCAGCGGCTTCCCGCATGATTTCCAGAATCGGCTTGGTGTGTCCGGTTTGCTTGAAAAAGGCACGCTGCTGCTTTTCAATCATTCGAATGGGATTGATAAAGGGAGCGCTGAGAATCGATGCAGCGGTGGCGGCAGCAAAGCCGGGGTTTTCTCCTTCACCGAGAAAGAAGGAAAACCCGAGAAGAATGCCGAACTTGGGGATACGCTTGAAGCCTACACCGATCAGGCGAGGTCCGACTCCGGACAGACTCGCCGAGACGGGATGCGCACGAAAGACAGCCTTGGCTTCTTGGGAGGCGATTTTGGGGTCCACGGGCTTCCCCGCAGCGTCCTTGGCGTACTGTTGCACGAGCTGACGGTACGCAGTCACGGGATTGTCCATGACGGTTTGGAAGGCCGAACCTCCCAGGTACGCCGACAGCGCCTGAGCTTGCGAAAGACCCGTCTTCTTGACGACGAAAAAGTCGTCCGGAATGCCGGGAATGGACATACTGCTCTGTTTGCTCGTCATGTTCTTCTTCTTCTTCGAAAGGGCGTTTGCTACTGAAAGTGAATGTGAGAGTGGACTTTGCCAAAAAGAGAGAAGAGCAGCAATGGGAGCTCGAGCAGTGACTGGCTGGGCTGACTACTAGCTAGAGAAGAGTGCTTCCGAACAATGATCGATGGTGATCCTAGCGATGGACTGTCGTCGTCGTCGTGTTTCTCGTCTCGTGTGGTCATTTTCCGCTCATTCCAATGCGCGAGAGGCGACGTACGTGCGTGAACCTGGTACGTGAACTACCGTGGCTACTTGTACCCGAGGAACGTAGGACAGACACGACAATTCGCATATTCGGATTACCCGATCTCGTTCGGAGAATCCTGTCACCGTTCGCGCCCAAAAGATCTACGTGACGCGACCGTTTTTCACAGTCAGTGCCGTATTGAAGGGATACGCACCATCGCTGTACAGCGCGATTCGTGTCGCTGGCAGTTTCCATGTCACAGTCAATTCAAATCCAACGACAACCGGATCGGTAACTGTAAGTACTGTACGGATTCCGGGGTGCTCGCAGTTTCCCACTTATGCACCTGTGACGGAGCGTACCGAATTATCCCTGGCAATAATTAAAATCCACAGATGTCATATGAGCAAATTATGTCGATTGTGTCTTTTGATCTTTCGGACCGCGAGTTCGGTCACAGCGACGGGCGAACCCAAGTTTCTGCGAGAACCGGCCTCTCGCCAAACCGACCGACCCGTCGAACAGTGCCAACCTCCTGTCCTTTGGGATCGGAGATCCTCGGCTTGTTCGCTACTTTCGAGAATGGGAGCGATCGACACATACGCGCACCATTATCACACACTTTTGTGTCTGTAGACGTCCAATCGATGCTAGATCAAGGCTGGCACGCATTGCGAAACCAGGCGCACTCCACAACCAGAGTTCGCACTTCTTGAAAGTCCTCGACTCTCGTCATGCCGTCGGCGAGTCATCGCAGGTCCACTATGCAGACGACCAGTTCCACCGTTACAACAAGCATGATCACCACCACCGGCAATGATCACGATGAAGAAGGGATCTTTGTTTTTGTAGTTGCGGGGAATCCGCTCCGTGCACGTAGCAAACCCTCCACGGACTCTCACGATCGGACTCGACTCGAGTTTCAGCCCGGTGAACTCGTATCGGCTGATCTCATTCATCGTCCCAACAGCAACAGCATAAATACGGATAGTCAGCTGTTCTTTCTACGCTTGACCGATCGAGCGGGATGGGTGTACGGCACAACCATCGCCACGCTCCAGCCAGTAGCGATCGAATCAGGGTTGTGGTGTTCCTACATAATGTGCGCCCAGTTTCTGCGGAGGCATCCCGTTCAATCCGCCGATCTGAGTTACGAAACGCACTACATGGCGTACCAAAAAGTTTACACTGATGCCCGAGTTGTTCATCCTACTACCTCTGTTGTCTATTACCGTGTCCAAGGCACCCGCGGCTGGCTGGCGGATAGAGATGAACACTGGAATCAAGACAAACATGGTGCGTTAGGCCGAATGCTTGTTCCGGCCGAACAAATCGATATTGGAACTTTTGCCTACCGTACCTTGACTGATATGGCGGTTCGAGAGTCACCCACCACTGCCATCCACGCCATGACGTCCAAAGCAGTTCCCCGAAATCAAATCGTCATGGTTGATTGGATACTGCAACACCAACATCGAGATACAGAAAACGAGGATGATGGTCCTTATTTACGTTTGACCGATGGCTCGGGATGGTTGTTCGAATACAAGAGTGGTAACTGCACAATGCAATCGGTGCCAGTAAAGCTCGGGACTTGGGAGATCCAGATCTTGAATCCACCTGTTGGAGTCGGTGTGCGTACCTATCCACAAGACACCCAAGATAGGGTGACCGGTCTCATTTTGGAAACAGACGAAACAGTGCAGTGTGACTGTGCCATTGAATCGCAGGGCGTTATCTTTTATCGTTTGACTAATACTGGGGGCTGGGTTCCAGACCGGATGCACAATGAGCCCTTGTTGGAGATTCTGTCGCTATCATACGCAACGTCCAACGAACGTAGGAATTCCCCTTGGACGGTCGATTTTGTTCGCGGTATTGTTGCAACGGTGCCCGGAACCCGAGAATATTCGTACCAAAGTCAGACCAACGTGTTACGATTGCAAACAATGGATCAGGTTTCCGTGCACGTTTATCTGGACACCCGTACCTTAGGGGCCATCTTGCCCCGAGAAACGCGGCAACGCTGTCAAAGAGATTGCCGGGCAATGGATCTATTGGAAATCTTGACCAAGACTCCACAAGTTTGGACCCATGAATGGGATAACGGAGATGAAAGCAAAGATGACGACTATTACGGAATCAGTACTAGTGTCAGCGAGATCCACGAAGAAGAAGAATGGCAATGTCGTCAAGATCTGTTGCAATGCGATTCGGATTTGCAGCAAATTCAGAAACAGCGACAGAAATTGATTCAGGCAATCAAAACTTACGATCAAAATCGTATTGAAATGCTCAAAAAGGAGGCCGAGAAAGACGATAAGATTTACAATCCCATCGTTCACACTGAAGCCGTAAAGGAAGCCCATTTGCCGCCTATGAAGCCGCTTCCTGCTTCATCGCCAAATATTCCCAACGTCCAACATGTCAAGCTTAAATCATTGAGGTCGGGGAGCGGTCGTTCATATGACCATACCAACGGTGTTACCATTGTAGGTATGCCTCATCCCATAGAATCAGGGAGCCTTACTAAGCCGGGTCGAAACCTAGTGGTAGCCTCGCGAAGTTCGTCCACGAAGTCTTCCAAACCACACCAAAACCGCCCAGTCGTCGACGTGCTGATTGAAGACAACAGCAACGTCCAAGCCGGTCTCTTCACCAGCCCCATGTATGCGTGTACCTCAAGTCCATCGTCCGCAGCTCCAACGTCCAGCAACAGAGGAGAAAGGAGTTTGAGCCGTTTGAGTCGGGCCAGAAAGAGACCTGGTCGCGGTATGTTTTCTTGCGGAGAGTGCAATAAGCGGTTCGAATCCATCGAAAAGCGCGATCGACACTGCATCGAGTCCCACGGTATTTACTGCGATCGCTGTGATCGTGTATTCAAGTCTTTTGCGGCTCTCGACCAGCACGTTCAATTGGAAGGGCACCAGTAGACGAGAGATTCCCTTACGTATTTTCTTCAACTACTGATACGATACGGGCTCAGAGAGAAGCGGGAGGCTGTGAAGGGAGTGGTGGTAGGCTAGCCGCACTGTTTTGCATTTCCTCCTGTGATGTACTTCCACAAATACAAATTTGATTCTAAATGTAAATTTATTCGGACCAGGTATGCAACTTTGGCTGTGAATATCTATTTTTACTGTGAGGATCACATTTCCCTAACTGGCTGTGAAGAAAGTGTACTAGCATTGACGAAAACTTTCATCCCTGTAAAGGCCCAGAGGCGTCCTTGATAGGGGGAACAAGTCTTTCCGGAACGAGTGGAAGTCTCCCAGGAGCATGCGGAGAAATGCAAAAGGAAGACGTAGCTTCATCACCTTCTACAATCGGACCCGAGAGAGCATCGCCGAAGTCACTCGAAGATTCTGGTTCGCTCCCTTCCGGCCATTGAATATTATAGGCAGCAGGCTGTGGCGCCCAGATGGAACTGAATTGGCGTCTGGTCCATTTGGAATCCTCACGGGAGGCTGCTACATCACCAACATCCAGCGGATACGGTGTTTTACGATGCAACGAAAACACATCTATGTCAGCATCAGTAAAGAAGCCAAATTGAGCGATGCGTTGCATGTCAGGGCGCTTCAAAGCATCTCTGGCCAGCAAGTTGATGATCAAGTCTTTTGCATGCGTCGAGATGCCAGCGGCGTGCTTTTCTTGAAACAAGCGGTCCAGATCATTCGTGCTCTGATGCGAGTCAAACGTGACAATTCGATGGCGGGTCGCAATTTCGTCCATCTCTAGCAGAGGTGGTCGTCCCGACAGGCATTGGTAGAGGACACACCCCAACGCCCAGGAATCGGCTGCGAAATTCGGAAAAGCACCCATGACTACTTCGGGGGGTAGATATGCCGTAGTCCCTTCAATTCGAACATCTTCGTCGGTATCTACTGTCTCACCATATATCGCGTGTGTGTCCACCGAGTCGTTGTCGGCCTCTTCGGGTTTCTTTCCGTTTGCTTTCCAGTCACCATCCCTTAATTTTTTTAACAAATTCTTCCCAACGGACTGAATGAGCTCCTTTGCTTTTGCTGTAACTGCCCGGCATCCGCCAAAGTCGGTCAGCTTGATGTGACCGACTTCAGTAATAACGACATTCTCTGGTTTCAAATCAGCGTACACTAGCCCCAATTCATGGATACTAGCGAGGGCAGCGACGATTTCTCCGATCACAAAGCGGGAAGAATCATGATCAAGCGAGCCATGCTTTTGCAACAAGTTGAATAGGTCTCCTCCACTGGCATACTCCAGAACCAAGTAAGCACCTTCACGAAAGCGAAAACTCGAAACCAATCGAGCAATGCAAGGGTGCGACAGCACGCGAAGGACGGCAATCTCACGCTGTACAGACGCTTCGTACCCAAGCTCACAAATTTTTTCCGTGGATATGACTTTGACGGCATACTCGGCCCAATGCGATCTTGTTGTACTTTGATCAATCAATCTTGCGTACCGGACAGAGCCGAAGGCGCCGACACCTAGGTCGTGACCAAAGACGAGGTCGTGAAATTTCAGGTTGGACAAGAGCGTTGGTGCCTCGGCCATTTGTTCCTTACTCCAGAACGAAGCACCTTCTGCTTCTTCCTGCGGCTTCATTCTTTCCATATAATCCAGGACAATGTCAATCCCTCTAAGAAGCGGCAAGTTTTCGGTAGACTCGAAATCTTTATCGATGCCTTCCTCGACAGACCCAAGTTGGGCTTCGTGGGCATCTCGCTTGGGGGTCAGCGCAGCAGACGAAATTTTTCTCCTGGCCTGCAATGAGTTTGTTCCTTTTATCGCCCACGGAGCTACCCCAGTGACTGTTAGTGGTGGGGCTTGCCCACTAGATTTATTCCAAGGCGTGGCAGCGAAACCGGTAATTGGTGACGATTGCTCATATAGTGGTTGATCGGACCCGCCACTCTGAATTCCTACCCGACGCCCGCTGCTAGGGGGTCGAGCTAAAGGCGGAGGCATGGAACTAGGTGTTTCACGGGAGCGATTTGCTGGAGTATGCCTCGAATATATTCCACTCAAGGGCGAAGAAAACGTTGTTGATTGGTTCCCAGAATGAGTCAAAGAAGTTTTGGGCTCTTTCTTATGGACCAGTGACGATGTACTGTTTCTCTCTAACGGTGCGATCGGAGCGGCCTGGTTTTGCTCATATTCTCCGTGAATTCGATTGCAGACTTGCGTAAAACGTGTCTCATCGGCCTGTTTTAATTTACACAAGACGTGGTACGTCATTTTGCGCACGGTTGGATTCCAGGACGGTTCTCGTCTAACCAAACTGGGCAACAGTAGCGGTAGGGTCCTATCCAGGTTAGCGACACAAAAGTCGACAAATTTTTCCTTTTGAAAGAATTTCAGTGCTCGTTGGGCCACACCGGAATGATCGCACGCAATGCACCGTGCCAGCACAGTCAACAAGGATTCGGCCCACGATCGATCCATCAACACATTCATTCGCAGGTTCTCTGGGTCAAACAAGTCAAAATACGTGTCGATCTCGTGCAGCAACAGAACTTGCTTGGATGCAGAACCCGCAGTAGGGAAAACGTCTGTCTGTACCAAAGCAGCAATAGTGTCCGGCAATAGGCGAGGCTCCTTTTGCAAAAGAAGGGCGACGTTTTGAGTCAACACTTCGTGGTACAATTCCAGAACGGTTGTTTGGTCACGCCATAGTACCATGGCATTGGGCTGATGTAGCGGAATTAAATGCTTGAAGAGTAACGATTTGTGCGCTGGTTGGACGGTCCCGACCCCTAGTAGAATACGGTGCAAGACACGGAGTGTCATGGCAATCGCAGCGGCTCGAGTGTTTTCGTGTCGAAGCCCGCCGCCATTGCCAGAATTGGCGGATGACGTGTGGAATACGTATTGATTCCAAACGCGACCTAGAAGGCGTCGGGAGAGAGATCGTGTCGCAACGTCACCGACTCGGTACACACTAGCCACAATGACCTCCATTCGATCCACATGGTCTCGCCATTCCTGCTGCATACGTTGCGATACAACTTGGGTTTGTTCGTATTGTTGCAAACGTGACGTGGGGTCGACGAGTTCCGTGGTTTGGTTGTCGTGGTTGCGGCCGCGGACGAAATGTCCACGTTGCTGCAGTGTCTGCGTGTACGAATGTATCTGCGCTTGCAAGACGGGGAGTTGCTCTACGTGCGCGAACAATGCACGTACCAAGGATTGCGGACCAAAGCCATTCTCTAGAGGGCCCTCCAACAAGTACGACGTCAGTGACTTGGTGCGATCGCGTTCGCCGGATCCACGAGAAGCCACGATGGCGTGGACATTCATCCAGTGTCGAAGCCAGTGTGTGACGCGCACAACCTCCCACAGGGACTCCACCGTGACATTCTGTTCGGTAGGAGAATCGGCTGGCAAAGTAACGATTCGGGAAGAGTCAAGTGCGGTCGACAATGTCTGGGTCCACACGTGGATGAGCAAATGTCGGAGCAGTGGATATACCTGGGGTGCCAGCGAAGTCAGGTCGGGCAATTCTTCCAAGGTGGGAACGTCCGTGCTCGCAGCGTCATCTTCGTCGAGTCCTAGCCATTGCTCCAAGAGTCCAACGGGATTCACACTCGCAGTATCCCCTTTATTGGGACCGAGTGACACTCCCGCTGCCGTCAAAATTTGGGTCGCGAACTCGGCTAGAGTCGTCATGATTCCACAAGCAAACAGGCGAAGAGCTCACGATCGGCGACGAGGTTGACAAGAAACAACGTTCGGGGTGTACTTTTCTCGGCATTTACCGACAAACTAACGCACGCGTTCCGGTAGCACACACTCGCGTCGCAATGAAAGAGAGACGCCAGACTTGTGTGAGAACGGGAAGCGCACAACGAAGCATCCCTTTTGCCAAATTCGATTCTTACTTTTTCGACACGATCCACCCCAAGGCACAAACGATGGCAGGGTTATCGAGACCTAACCCTACATATTTCTGGTTTTTGGAATCCCATCTTCAAACTGTCACTGTAAAAATAGAATGTCGTAGGAAGAATACGTGGGAGAGGTTATTCATATCTGTTTATACAATAAGGTAATTACTGAAAACTCTGGTTTCTTTCGACCTATTTGACTGTCTTGCGTGACTAGTCGACATTACAGATTGTACCAACTGTAACAGTAAATCGATTCTCTCGTATATTTAAGAAGTGATACGTTTGATCTACTCTTTTCGTCTTTCTTCCCGAAATCCGGGTCCTGATCACGAGTAGAGAACGGTACCCGCCTCACTTTGGTCGGCATTCCCCGTATTACCTACTCTCTATCTACTGGAGAGACTTCCGGTTGTTCTCGTGTCGTTCATCTTCCAAACCCAGAGTCGTGTTGTTCTCTCCGTCCCTGTACCCTTCTGTTCGGCCTCTAGAACAATATATCCGCTCCTAGTAAAAGATTGACAGCGTGTGTGTGTGCGCGCATTCGGAAACCGTGCCCGGGAGCCGGTAGACAAATATTCCAGCGTAGTCGAGTGACCGTTTCGTCTAGTCCAAAGTCGTTAGTAGTGTACGTTCCCGCAGGGCGCGCGAGACTGTTTCCCACCCATCCTTTCCCACCGTGCGATTCGGAAGACGCTTTTTTGGTTCACATGCCGATCACCCGCAGCCGACGCAAAGCCGCAATGGTGGGGGGGAACGACAACGGCACCAGCAACGGTACCGTCCCGGTCGAACGCAGCCATGTCGAAGCCACTACGTCCGCCGGCTCATCAACGGTGCCGGTGAACGAGAAAGAAGATCCCCACCAGGCACACCACAACAGTAGCAACGACCGCAAGCCTACCATGGAAGAATACATGCAAAACTTGTCCCCTTGGGATGTATTTAACGTCACCACCAAGCCCTGGGTGCTGGTAGACGATGGATCATTCTACGGCTACTTTGACTGGGTCCCTCGGGAGTTACGAGTCGGACCCTGGAGCCTTTCGGCCTGCGCCTATTTGTTCGTATTGGTGTACCTCATCGCCCTCTCCGGTGTCTATCTTCTTTACATTGAACAACGTTCGTGGGCCGATGCTTGGCGTACGATACCCGACACGTCTCCACACGGAATGGGCGGACCGGGCGACAACCCCACGCAGTTTCTGTTGAAATATCCCGCCGTCTACTCCACCAAATGGTGGTACCACACCTTGACGACACTCTGGACGCTGTACGTTGTCAAGCTCATTTACTATGGACCAGTTTCCTACAAAGCCTGGGCCACTTACACCGTACAATCCTGGACATTACTCACGGTACGGCACCTGCTCTGCACCTTGGCACCCGTGTACGACTGGGCACTCGTTGCCGCCGAAATGATACGCTTTCCCGTAGCCTGTTCCGTCACCGTGACCTTTTGCGTTTGGAACTTTGCGTTAGCGCCCTTTTGCTACTTTGTTGGCATGAAAACACCCACGGAGAAGCGGAATTTTCTCAAATTCGTGACGTCCTTTCGTTTGACCCAAATTCACGTATTCAATATAGTTTTCTGCGTCGCCAACGTGTACTGGGCCAGTCCGCGACGAACCTTGGTAGCGATGGATCTGTACGTGGCAATTCTTTCGGTCCTCGTTTACATGATCTGGTATCTGGGTGTGCTGGATCGATTCGGTATACACCTGTATCCGGTCTTTTCACCCCGCGCAGGACCGTTGATTGTCTTTGTGACATGGAGCGGCGTGCTGGGTATGTATTTGGGAACCTTTTTTGTCTGGCGTGCCTTGCTGCAACCAGATTCACTATAGCCTTGGTCGTATCCCCTTTGGAATGGAGAGTCACACCTAAAGAATGTATATTAGAGGTTTATCCCCCGCGTTTGTTTCCAATTATTGTATAACCACGGTTGAATCGTGAGCTGCTCATATCGAGCAAGGGAAGAGTGTCAAGGGCAACAAGGGAAGAATGAGCAACAAAGCTATACCCACCCTTCATCCACCTTTCCCCACTGCTGCTCTTCGCGGTATCTTTCAGCCAACAATGTCATCAGTATCGCCGCATCCAGCCCTGCATACTCAATTTGTGAGCTTGTCAAAGGGCGCCTATTCCATTCGGAGCATTGTTCATCCTTAGACAAGCAATAGCGTTTTATATCGCACTCGTTTTCACAATTCGACTCGATAACGGCGTAGCGTTCGACACAAGCAGCCAAACCAGGCATTGCCTTGGCTGCCCACAAACGCTGCAGGTCCAACACACGGTTAGTGTTCAACGGCCTACCAACCCATCCCGCCAAAATATGCAAATCGTGACCCACTGCAAAACCTAGCACGACGTAATTCTCCAACAGCTCTTCCACCAAGTCCCGACAACCTTCGACATAACGCTCTCTCCTTTCCGCTTCGTATCTCGTGCCGATCAAGTCGACAACCCACGACAAAATCTGAGAGTCGTTTGGGTCACCAGCATTCGTTCGTCGAATTGCTACTTGGATGGTGGCCAAGCACGTGGAACCGTCGACAGGATCGGTGTACCATTCCGTGTCTATGGCTACAACCGTACACGTCGCCAGCGTTTTTCGGAGCCTCCCCATTTCTTCAACTGCATCAATCCAAACAGGTTGGTTGGGCAACTGAAGGACGTTGGTAGCCTCGTCACAGTAGTACGATATTGTCAAACCTTGGACCGCTTCGCAAGCAGTCTTCCAGGGCTCTGACGTCAGAGATGGTGGTATAAACTTTGGGAGTGAGCGCTGTTGGAACTCCAGACGGTTATTGCTTTCGACGGCACCAATCCCATTGATTGCGGCATCCGAGGATCGATCGATAGTAAGTTGTGCGACAATCTTGTCGATTAGTTTGCGCTGTCGCATGTCACTGGTCGGCCGTACCAGTTGCATCCATTCTTTCCATAGAGAACGATGTCCACTCACGGATGACAATCTCGATACGAACGATGGAATCCAGCTTTGCCGAAGTTTATCGTTGAGCTCGACGATTGTCCAAAAATCGTCGGTGCAGTCTTGAAACAGCGGTCCCGCTGTTGTTTGACCGTTCGTCCCGCACGTCTTTTCAATCGATTGCCACGATTGTTCCAATACACAAATTTCGTTTGCCGTCAAGGATGGTATTGGGGATGCTGCAGTAGGGCGACGCTTCCGCTCGGCGGCCGCTTGGCGTTGATTCCTTTCCATCGCTAGGTCTGGGTTCCTACGCAAGAAACCGCCTTTCCTTGACTGTTTCGTGGTCGGGTTAATGGCCCAGGCCGTCACCGTGTCCGTTTTCCGCAACGGCCGATCCAGAAACCGTGGATCCAAATCACCGTATTCCAGTCCGTCTCCGTGGGTTTCCCGATAATTTCGCCACGGCAAATTCGCTTGGCCGATTTCGGCTTGAATGATCCGGTCAATAATCGTTGGGTCTTCAAAGTGCGACGCGGCGATGGAACGAATCGACTGGCCTTTGTTGTTGACAACTTTAACGTGCGCACCCCGATCGAGTAGGAATAACAGGACATCGGCGCGTGACTGGGTGGCCGCAAAGAAAATGGGCGTCTTGCCGAAACTGAATTCCCCGCGTGCAATCACGTTCACGTCACAGCCCCAATCGTCGAGCAAGTGGGTCAGATTTTCCACGCATCCCTGCCACGCGGCCATATGGAGTGGTCCTTTCCCACCGCTAGCGTCAACATCTTGCGCCATGCCGTCAACGTCAGTGACGGTCCAGCCAAGGAGCGCCGATCGAAGTGTTTCGAGCGACTGCGAACCGGCGGCTCGTTTCAATTGCGCGCTCGAGCATCGTACCGATGATACGATGGTTGTTGGTATACTGGTGGAAGGGTTTGCCGAGGCTACTTGCATGTTCCTATAGGTCGACGCTGGACGATACGACGAGGTGAGGAATGTCAGCAACATCCTCAACGACAACGATCCGATCGTCGTGGTGCTTGGGCGAAAACGTTCCCCCTCCCGCAAAGGAGCGGTCGATGGAAGGCGGCTGACACGATCCATACCGTCCCGGGAATGTGTTCCAACTTACTCACACGGTACTCACAAGATCAGAAATCAAAGTCCGTAGGAATGGAAAAGACAAGCACATGTCTTGAGGACATTTGCACTATACAGAAATTGTACCTACGCTTTGAAGTTTGTTTGGTACGGTTTCTACCAATTCTTCCCGGCTACTCCCTGCTTCTCTCGCCGAATCGAGAAGTTCCGTCTCGTGCAGGGTGACAAACCTTACCAGCGCATACGAAAAAAAGTCCGACCTAACCAGTAGTAGTAGTATCGGTTGTCTGCTCCAATTAGAGCCAGTACCGGTATGAAAACTGCCGAATGGGAAAGTCCAACAAAGGCACGTGACTAGCTACTAGAACAGCCGAGAAGCCTTTTCGTTCGTTCTCCCAAAAGCGACTACCGGTAGTACACTTCCTTCCAGCCAGAATCGCTGTTGCCTCTACCGAATTGCCCTCGTTCCATCCGGATACCCCCGAAACGCACAACGGCAAAAGACCCGTCACAATTTCCCCCACCACAACGCCAGTGAGCAAGTATCGGCGTCGGGATGGCACGGGAACAACAATCGTCTCGACTCCTCGTCGCGGGGTCACGACTGTTGCAGTTTGCAACGAGTGGTGCCGCGGGAGGTCTTTTCGTCGGTCAAGAAGATATCGACGCGAACCGGACGGTGGTTCCGATCACGGAAACCAACGCCGACACCAACGAACCGGCAGACCGGGACAACCTCGATCGGGTCAAGGCGTTCTTTTTGATTCTCTTGTCCGGGGTCGGGATCGTTCTAGGGCTCATCGTCATCACCTACCTCGTTATGATTCTTCTAGACAAGTGTACGCGCCGTGGCGATGCGGAAGAAGAACGTGATCACGGGGTGGTCTCGCGGAAAGCCGGTTTGTGGGGTCTGAAGCAATCCGAACGCCAAGCAATACTGGAGTACATTTTTCGAAAACACAAGACGGTCTTTGAGTACAGTCAAGAATTGGTACCAGCTGGGAACAATTCCGGAGTCGACGCGGGGGAAGCGATACCCGTACTCGATGCGGATGTTTCGACAACGAGCGACAGTGGAAGAGATCGTTTCGGGAATGAGACAACTTCAAAAGATAGTCCCGCCGTCAGTGAAAAAGATCAGGGTATCATTTCCGAGCCATTGGTCGAGTCGTCGCGCTCCATACCCGGACGCGCACCGGTCGACGAGCACCAGGACGAACACGACACTGCCGCGTTCCCGGAAGACGATTCGGACGAAGACCGGGCCAGCCACGACAATCACTTTTCGAGCGCCACCACGGAATCCAGTGACGACCTCGCGTTGACCGAGCACGACGACAACGACCACGATCGCGTGTGTTGCATCTGCTTGGCTCCTTACGAAGCTGGCAGTACCATGTTGACAGCGAGAACGTGTCTACACCAATTCCACTACGATTGTTGCATGGAGTGGCTCGTTGCCTTTCACGACCATTGCCCGTATTGCCGGGTGGAAATGATGACACCGAACCAGATGCGCAAAGCCGCACGCAAGGTACTCGGTCAAGCTCGTGTCACCGAACTGGGCATGTGGCAGCAGTACCAGCAATCAAGGAATGATCATAACACGGATCCCACGCAGGTACGCATTGGACGAGAACTCCAAGCCGAAGTGGAGTTGACCGTACAAACGGAAGGTAGCAACGATCAAGGTGCAATCTTGGACGTCTCGGTTGCCGAACAGCACAGAGATATCGAATCAGGGACAGTAGTTGATATGGAAAATTTTACCAATAGTGGGACAGCTGGTCAAGACCACCCGGCTCATGGAGATTCCAGCGCGAACGGTGACTGCACGCGGACAACAGTTGTAAGTCACAATCACGAATAATCGAAAGCTGTCTTCACAGTTAGTATTGAAAGAACGCGGGATAGTTTTGTGTTCATTTGCAGTCAGTGTAAAATAATGATAGCGTCATTGTTTTCTTTATGGTTTATATGCCGACTTTTGTCGCGGCGGCGCATTTGAGTGGTGGATAAACTGTTCATTTCGTTCTCGTGTGCTGTGCGATTTATACAGATCATGCCGTAGCATTCCAAAAAATACGTGTACTAAACGGGGCTGTCACTTTCGCCTCCTTCTGTATCCGTAGAAGGATCTGCAAGAATGCCAAGCTCCCGACATCGGACTAAACCTAGAACTTGCATGGCTGCCAAGCGAAATTCGTCCCGGCTCATCATTGGTTCCCGACAGTAAGGACAATGCGAGTGCTTCTGTAGCCATTCCATTGCACATTCCATGTGAAAGACGTGTTGACAGGCAGTACCTGTCATAACCTTGCATCCATCTTCGTAGTCCGAAAGGCAGATGGAACAGACGTATTCCAGACTGTCTGTACTGGGTTCTGATATGACCTCTTCGTAGGACAGGTTGTTGTCGTTTTCGTCATCAGCAGCGTTTGTACTGCTGTCTAGTTCCTCATTGGGAGCAACCAAAATGGATGCGACTGTCTCCTTCTGTTCTTGGTCGTATAAAACAGCATCCGGGCTCGCTTTTGTGGAGCTACCATTCAGAGGATGTGACACATTCTTTTCGCTTGTAGTGACATTCTCAGACTCATCCGCAGTGGAAACCTGACCACAATCGGTTGTATCGGGGGGAATGGCAGATTTTTGAATAACGCTTCCTGAGATGCAGCATGATGCTTGGCGCCCATTGATTGTCGTTCCGGTCGACTCTTGGTTCAGTGAAACACAAATATCCCTGTTAGCGTCCTCTGGCATTGTGCTCTGTTGCGAAAGAGGTTGCGTCGTTGTTTCGTCTACCACCGCTTTTCCTCCATCTTCCCTTTTGAAGCGAAACACTGTCTTGGCTTGTTTCCGGAAAAGGAATAGAAGGATTTTTCTTCGCTCGGATTCTTGAATGTCCCATAATCCGTCCGATTTCTCACGCTCAGCGCGTTGCATGTCCACCCGTTCGCACACGTTCAGACGCTCCAAAAGGTGCATGAAGCCGTACGCGATCATGACGAGTCCAATCAAGACGCCCACGCCGGTAAGCAAAGGTTTCTTGACCATGGCTATATTGTACATCATCCAATTTCGACGCTGAAAGTCATCTTCCGTCGTAGGAGCGCTAGTCGGAAAGAAAGTCGCTTCGGAATCCTCATCAGCATCATTGGCAATCGCCGCTTGTAAAGCCTCTCGCAGCAATCGGCTAGCAATGAATTGAGCAGTACTCATCGTCTAGCGGCTCGATTACTACTGGGAGGAAGAGGACCACCGATGTCTTTGTTGAGGATACAAAATCCGCCAGCGAAGAAACGAGACTGCCCTCCACGAAAGGTTCCAGTATCGAGCGCCCTGATGAGTCTATTGATTACCGTTTGCAAAGTTTTTGCTAGTATAACGGAAAGACTTTCGGTTGTTATATGTGCGCGTGGTAGAATAGATCTCGGGATACAATGCGTGAAAGCGTGCCGAAGGATCTTGAGTATTCCTGTCGGCCGTCTGCTGCAAGCGCACGAAGTACTCGGTAATCTTTTACGGACCCGCAAATTGTGAGCTTGTGTCGTGGCAAAAACCTGACGGTTCCTGACGTGGTCGTTAAGGCAGATTCTTATCTGCATCGTTTTTCCGCCATTCAAATAATTAGGGATAACTGACGTGGTTCTTGGCTCTTCCTTGAACTTCAGTATTATTCAATACCATTTAAAGTTCCGAGTCATTCAAGTTCTGACATCTGCATACGTCAGCAACTACCCGGATTTTGAGGATCGATCGGAATGTCGATTTTTATGAGAAAATTGGTATTCATGTCAACCAGTACATTAGGCCAGATAAAAAAGTTACAGTTTTAAAGAATGTTGTTTTTACAATAGTTTGAGCGTGAAATTACATGCAAGCAGGCCTAACAACAAGCGCCTGTCATTCATCTGCTGCTAGTGCTGCTGGGAGTTTTGGTGTAGTCTTAGCAATGACATTGTCATTAGGCGTAACCAAGAGAATTTGGTGCGCAAATTACTCTACCTCATCTTTTTGTTATTTCTTTGGCCAGAAAGTCATGTGACCAGAACCTGCAGGAACAGAAAAACAGAAATTGAAAGTGAACGGAATCACTACAGACCCATTGGGGTGCCTTGTATTGGAGGCTGGCAACATTTGCAGTTATGCCTGACCGTCACTTCAGTACAGCTAGGAGTGTGAAAGGAAGCTCAATGGGTAAGAATACTGTTGGAGGTCTGGCAGTGGTTACAATGACAGTGCTTCTGGAGATGATCATGGATAGCACATTTAAAAAATGCAAGGTATTGGACTCTTAGCTGGTTGAACTAACAAAGTGGCCATGACAGATACAAAAGACCATGTTGAAACCTGTGAAACTAGATCTCTATCTGTGTAGATAGTAGAGCTTCTAAGCTTCCACTACAGCATTATATTTACCGCGCACCAACTCGTAATTGGCTGAATAATTAGTCTAGCATTAGACATTGCATCAACAGATGATTGGAACATCAGAACAAACCCCTTTCTTCATTCTCCAAAAAAGTTGTGCTTTGGTCACGGTGTACTTGGTTGTTCACACAGACATCTTTGGCTCGCCAGCGCCGGAAATATCACATTTCCCCTGCAAATGATCTTGCCAGCGATGTAGTTCTGCTTCGAGAGCTGTACAATCTTCCATACGTTTCGACAGTTTTGAGCGGTCACTCGCAAGAATCTCAGCTTTCTTGTGAACCTCTATGGCAAGCTGCTTCAGTCGAGCCTGTGATTTCTGATATTTAGAGAGCTCGCCCTCCAGCTCCTGGTTCTTCTCTTCCAAGTCCACTTCCTTCTGTCGCAGTTGAGTCGACATTTCGCTGATCTGCTGCTGAGCTTTTTCTTGTTGTAAAGACACGCTGGACTCTCGGTCCGTTAGCTCTTGTGCCATTCTGCTGAGGGTCTCTTCCTTTTTCATCAACATGCTCTCTCGTTCGGTGATTGCAGTCAAGTCTGTGATAGCAGTTGCTCGCACATTTTGGGCTTTCTGTTCCTCTGCCTCCAATGCTGCGACTTTGGCATTCAGGAAATCTCTCTCTTCCGTAAGCTCCAACTTCTCGGATTGAGTCTCGGCTAATCCCCTTCGCAAATCAGTCACGGTTGTCCGCGTCACGGCCATTTCATCTTGGAGACGCTGCAATTCTGTCTGCAAATGTTTTTTAGATTGTTGGGAAGTCTCCATGGATTCTTCCAAAGCCTTGGTGCCGCGCAGAAGCTCTTCTTCGTGTTGTACCAATGTGCTGAGCTTTTGCTCCAGGTTGGCGATAGTCTTCTGAGCGACATGTAGGCTTTCTTCCATCTCTACCATACGGCACTCCAGCTCGACCTTCTCATGACGAATCTTATTTGCGTCGGCCTGTTCCATCTCAAACATTGTGACTCGGACCCACTTGGAAAACGCTGCACTCAATGATTCCCGCTCCTGTCGTAGAGGACGATTCACAAAAGTAGCCAAAGCTGCCGTTTGGCGCTCTCGCAACACGATCGCTCTGCTCTCGGCCAATTGCTTCGACTGCCGTTCAATCTCGATCAAGTCAGTTTGTATACGCTTTTCCTAAGAATCATAAGGAACATCAGTAAAAGTAAAGTAAAGCAAAAACAAAGGGGCTTAGTCGAGTCGTTCCAAATGGACCGTACACACGTACCGATTCTTTGAGCTCGCTCAACGTTTGCTGGTCTTGCGCGAATCGAATACGCTCCGCTTCTGCTTCTTTCATCTTTGTATCAAGAAGCCGCGATTGCTTTTCGACGAGCTCTGTTTTTGCTTGCAACTCCGTTCTCGTCTGAGACCCAGCCGCGAGTTCTTGTCGCAACGCCAAGCATTCGGTCTCTACTTGATGCGATCGCGCTTGCGTCGCCTTGACGTTTTCCTGTAAAGACGCACTTTCGTTGACAATTTTGAGCATCTCGTCCGCATGATTTTGTTGTATTTGCTCTAGGTTTTCTCGCATTCCCTGTTCGAGTGTGTAATAGTCTGCCTCGGATGCTTCCAGGCGCTCAGCCATTTCCTGAAGCTCCGACCGATGCCGTGCTCTCACTTCTTCCAAAGTATCTTGCGCCATTTGGGCCTGCTGTTGCGCATCCCACACGTTGCGCCGTTCCGTTTCGAGTAGTGATTGCAGCTGTGAGGACTTCCATTCCAATTCTTGTCGCAACCGTTTCTCGCGGCCTTCGTTGTGCACAAAGGTGGCAGCCTTTTCGTTCAGCTGTTCCCGCAAGGAGTCGACATTGGCCTGTTCCTGGCGCAACGTGGCCAGATCTATCGTGTATTTTTCTTGAACCATTGTCAAATTCTGTTGTAAACGTTGACACGTTTGCATTTGACCGTCGAGTTCCGACTCGACTGCTTCCTGCCGCGATGTGGCGGCATCGGCTAGTTCTTGGATTCGTGCGGCGGCGTCATCGATCGCTTGCCGTGTTTCGATTCGGGTCTGAGCCTGCCGAGCTTCGCATTCGGCCTGAGTAGCTTGCTGAAGCGCTTGTCGTTCGGCTTCCCACGCATCCCTCTGCGATTGTTGCGTTTCGGTCCATTCCCGTTGGTCGTTCGCCAATTTGACCCGACCAGATTCGTAGGCCTCGTTGAGCTTGGCGACGAGTTCTTCGAGTCGTAGCTTTTCGCTCTGCGTAACGAGTATCTGTTCCCGCAAGGTGTCCAATTCTTGGACATGTTGGGTGGCTTGTTGGGATGCGACCTCCCGTGAGTTGGCGTCTTCTTGCACAAATACTTGGATGCGTCCTTTCAAAGAATCGAGTTCTACCTCGGATTGCGCAATCTGGCTTTGCAGTTGTTGGTAAGTGGCGTGTCCGGCCGCGAGTTTTTGTTGCAAGGCCTTTTTGACTACCGCCGCGTCGGCCACGATCTGGTCGTGGTGTTTTTGGGCTTTTTCTTGTTGGGCGGTCAACACCTCGAGTCGTTCTTCTTCCGTTTCGCGTTGCGCCACGAGTTCGGCCAGGGCCTGTTCCACCAACACGTACTTGGCTTCGTACGCATGGTTCCGTCCTTCGACTTCCGCTAAAGCCGCCTGGACTTCCCGCTGGTCCGTCCGCAACAAGGCCTGGGCCTCCGCAAGGATCTGTTCCCGCGTGGCCACGGCCTGTTCCCGCCGTTGACAGTCGCGATCGTCGCGTTGGAGTGCTTCTTTCCGCGCCGCATACGCAGTCTCTCGTTCTTCCCACGCCCGGGTTTGCGTTTGGATTTGCGCATCCCACGTGGACCGTTGTTGCTCGCGAGCAACGTCCGCTTCGCGCTGTTCCACGAGCCAGCGCTGACGGTCGTCGTCCAGTTCGGTACGGGCGTGTTGGAGAGCGGAACGCTCACGTTCAAATTCGTCCGCCACGGCGTCCAATTCCGCGGCGTAGGCGTCGAGTTCTCGTTGGGCCGCGTCTTCTCGCTCCCGCCAAGTCTGTTGGAGGGTGTGTTCCCAGGCAGCGCGTTCCCGTTCCCAATCGTCGCGAGTGCGCTGGAGAGTCTGCGACTGCGCTTCGAGTTGGACGTTCCAGGACGCCAAGCGCGCTTGTTCGGCGGTCACTTGGGTTTGTTGGGATTGTAAGCTGTGGTGCTGGGCGGTTTGTAGGGATGCGTACTTTTGTTGCCACGTCGCGAGCTGGGCTTCGAGTTGGGATTGCTGCGTCTGGAGAGTGGTGTTTTCTGTTTGTGCGGATTGGCACGCTTGGCGGGTCTGTTGGAGTTCCGACTGGAGCTGTCCGAGTTGCGTTTCGAGTGACGTAATTGTTTGTTGTTGCGTCCAGAGCTGTGTTTGTTGGGCCAACGAGCTGTTGTTGGTATTGTGATTGTGGGTATTGTGATTGTGGGTATTGTTGTTGGTATTGCTGGTATTGACGGCGGTGGTGGATGCGACTGACCCGAGCGAGGTATTGTTGTTGTTATTGCTGTCGTCGTTGTTGATGGGGTGGTGTTGACGGCTGTCGCGCAAGGCGTGTAAAGTCCGTCGCCGGATTCGGGAACGCGACAGGACGGAAGGTTCGGAAAGGGGAGAATAGGGGGACGTTGTGTTGTTGTTGTTGTTGTTGTTTTCGTCACGGTGGGAGGGAAGCGCCGTACGGGCCGCGGCGGCGGCATGGGAGGGCGTGACGGTGCCGGTAGCAGTCGGTACCGGGTTGTATGTCGCCGTGGGGGTGTCACGGGTCGACGAAGGACTCCAGAGTGCTTGTGACGGTGCGGGGGAAATGTGGGAGAGATTCAATCGTTGGAGCGTCGTGGCGTGGGTGTGGCGACGATGATGAAAATGATCATGGGGACTACTATTCGTGGTGGTAGTCCTCGACGTCGACGGGTTCCGAACGGTCGACGGAGAGTGCAAGGGAGACAGTGGAGCCACTGGTACTGATTGTTGTGGTGGTTGTTGTACTGCTGGTGGTGATGGTTGCGTCGGCGACGGCGTAGACAAAGCCGTCGTTTCCAACGTCGTTTCGCGACTCGTACGGGAGGACAACCAAACAGGCGAATGCGTCGTCTTTTCCACACGCCCGTGATCGGTGTGATCGGTGTGACGATGCGACAAAGATCCCGACACGGTCGGTTCCTGCCGGAATCCGAACGGATCGCGACTGGAAACCGAACGTTGTTCCTCCTCTTCCGCATGAGGACGACGACTGTCTTGCTGTGGAGCAATGATGGTCATGACGAACAATGATTCACCACACAATCAGAACCAAAGAAACAAGGAGTTGCGGGTAGGAATGACAACAATCACAACCATTACAATCCTAACCAACCGTACACCTGTCCGAACAGGTCCACTAGACTCTACCTCAACGAAACGCCACTCCCAACAAATGCGGGACGAGGAGGGAACGACGCCGATGGGAACGATCTACCGTGCCGGCGTGCGCGTTCCCAAACTCCCTTCCCGCCCCCGTACCAACACACGCACGGATTGGTGTGTCTGTCACAACGACGCATGCCGTTGTCGTCGTCGCAGGAATGGACACGGTGACGAAACCCCGTCACCATCCCAAATAGATAGGGTTGGGTGGTGGAGGAGGTGATCGAGCAGTGGCGGTTGTGGCTCGTCCCCCTCTGTTACCGTACCAACTGGTAACTGTCACAACACGGGGGTGCACACCAGGCATTGTTGAATAGATCGATCGATACGGTTGCAATTGATAGCGGTTGCAATTGATACGGTTCCGGTGTGTCTTTATTGTGTATTTCAGACCCACATATCCTCTCCTTTCCCCACACTGCACAAAGCACTCGAACAGAAAGAATTTCCAAAAAACAACCACCGCAAAATCTCAATGCAGACAACGGCGCGCCATACGTTAGTGACACTCGTGGAGGATCACCTGACCGTGTTGATTGCTGATGCCGTCACGGTGGGACGACACGCCAAGCGTGCCCGGACCGTCACCAACAATAACTCCAACAATAACACCACGAACGGGACACCCTTGGACGAAGTCGCTGCCTTGTCCAAAGGAACATCTTCCAGTACGGGGGGAGGAGTCACGGTACGCCGACGTTTACACGCGGCCGACATTAATCTCGCCTTGCAAATGCGACAGTCGGAAAAACTCTACGCGACGGCTCTCGTGCCACCGGACACGGTACATCCGTCGTCGACAACAACCACCACGGACAATCCCGACCATTCCTTACCCGCGTCGCATCGTCCCGTCAATCTGGCCGACTTTTTGCGACACGCCCAACTCCCATTCCAACAACCCGCCGAAGTCGCCTTGCACGTGTCGTGGCTTGCCGTGGACGGCATTGCTCCGGAACCGCATCCGCACGGGGTTGTCGGGGCGTGGACGGACCGACACACGCCCTCACCCCATCCCCTCGCCATGCCACACGAAAACAACAATCACAATCACCACAACCCATACCAATCCACCGCTCCCCAAGCCTGGCTCGTACAACAACTCCAAGCCGCCATGTTGTCCGAAGAACTACAACTATACTTTACCCGCGTCACCTACGCTCTGGATAACACCACCAATACCCACTCCCCGACCTCCGCACTCGCGCAAGATCGACTCCTGGATCGACTCGCCGTCGACGCGCATTTGCAGGAACTCGTGCCCTTTTTCGCACGCTACGTCACGCAGACTCTCTACGCATCGCACGTGACCCACCAACGTGCCGCCGTACGACTCGTGCAAGCCATGCTCCACAATCCAACCCTGCATCTCGAACTCTACTTGCACGAACTCGTACCGGCACTCTTGACCGCCATTGTGGCCGATCACCGCGACCGGACGAACCAACGGACCTCCGTCGCCGTGACCGCTACGCCGCACTGGCGTTTGCGCGTCGAAGCTTCCGTCGCGCTCCGCACCGTCTGTCGACAATTCGGACCAGAATACCCCACCCTCCAAGCACGGGTACTCCGGACCCTCTGTCAAGCACTCGGACCGGACCGGTCCCGACCGGCCGTCTGTGGCGGTCTCACCGCCGTCACACTCTTTGGACCACTCGCCATCCAAGCCTTTGTCCTACCCATGCTGCCGCACGCCTGGAATTCCTGGGAGGAGGAAGCACAGTCGTCCGCTACGGAAGAAGTGCAGTGGGAGACCCGACAATGCCAACAAGCCGCACTCGGTGCCCTCGGGACGTGGTTGCGGTCCTACGCACCAACGGCTCCGCAGACGTTAACTGCTGGACCGGCAGAACAAGTTGCCGCGACCGACGTCGCGCATCCACTCCTCGCCGACACGTGGGGAGATGCCCTGGTACCCTTGCAAGGCTACGGACCCGACGTGCCCACCGATTATACCCTGTGTGTACTCTAACACCTAAAAAGTAGGGGAACATTTTGGCAGAGAAACCACACCTCTGGCCGATCAACGGACCTAGGTACGAATGACGCGGTAGTTTGGGGCGCCGCCTACATCGATCACAAAGTAGTTGCCAATTATTTAGACTGTGAGCTACTTGTTTTGTTTGATCACCATTCCCTGTTTACGATTCCTTGACTCGAAAACTGCCGGGTTGGAGACTCTTCATTTCGTATTTTTGGTGTCGGTTGCTTCCACTCGCATTGGCTTTGCGGGATTTGTCGGGTGGACCGTGGCGATTGTTGCCTTTTGACTGGTGCCCACCACGGCCGCGATTGTTCCGGTCCGTGTGGGGGTTGGGCCGGGACGGCGGAACAATCGGGTTGGGATAATCCACGCCGAGTTTGCACTCGTATTCCATCTGCTGGAACGACGTCATTTTCCAAGGCTCATGGACGAATTCGTTGGGCACCTTGGCCAGTTCCGGTAACCAATGCCGCACGTAGTCGCCGTGTTGGTCGTAGTCCTTGCTTTGCTTGGCAATGTTGAATCGGTTGAGACGCCCACCCGTCATACCCGCGGCCGCACACCAATTCACCCAATTGCTATACACGTCGTAATCCAACTGCAGCAACCACCAACACCGCAACGAGCACAAAAATGGAATTGCAGAAATGCGCGAATATTAAGTGTCAGTAACAATTCCAAAACGTGGAAACGTCCACACAATGTTCTCCTTTACGTACCAGATGGCTTTCGAAGAAATCCCCGCCGCATCGCCAATCGTGATTCAAGTCAATGGCGAGAAAGGATGCCACATTCTGACGGCCACGATTTGACATGAAGCCGGTGGCGACCAATTCTCGCATGTTGGCGTCTACGAGAGGGTAGCCCGTGCGACCCTCTTGCCACGCCTGTAAATTACGACCAAAGGTCGACCAAGGCTTGTGCCGATCCGTGCGTTCGGTCGTCCCGTACGGATAAAAAATAGCGTCACCGTGTTTCGTGGCAAAAAATTTGCAAAAATCGCGCCACAGCAGTTCAAAGACTACCCAGTAGGTAGATTTGTTCTCCACGCGTTCTTCTTCGTACTTACGGCATTGTGCGGCCACGTACCGGGGTGAAACGTTGCCGTGGGCCAACCAGGGACTGAATTTGGTCGAATAGTTCGGCCCCAGCATCCCGTTGCGCGTTTCGAAGTAATCCTTCAAACAATCCTGTGTCCAAATGTAGTCCTCAACACGTGCGAGACCGGCTGTTTCGCCACCATTAAAGTGCAGGACTCCGCGCTCGTCGTGGGTTTCGACCTGCTGAATTTGCGCATCCGTGTACCCCAGTTCTTGTAAGGTGGGTAGGTACTCCAGGCCTTGTTTCAAGGCGGAAGGAAAATTCTCCGGTAGAGAGAGTTGCTTGGGTACCGGCAGGGGTTTGCCAATTTGACAATTCTTTTCCACCTTGTTCCGAAAGGGCGTAAAGGTATCGGGCATGTTGGCGAGGTCCGTGGCAAAGGGCAAATCGTCCAGTTCGTACATGGTGGAGCCCCAAATTTGTTGAACTTTGGCTTGCGGAAAGCGTCGGCGTAGAACGGATTGTACCGCTCGGACCGCGTCGTTTTCCTCCCGCACCACTTCCCGCTGACACACAATGGTGAGTAGACTGCCGTTCGGAGCGGCAGTGTCGGCGGCTGGAACCGCCGGCCAGGCATCCACCAATCTTTGGAAGACTTGTGCGGGTTTCCCGTGCGCCACGTACAAGGCGCTACCTCGGGATTGTAGACTGCGTCGTAGATCCTGGACCGAATCCAGTACGAACTGCGCACGACGGGGTCCGCACTTGAGTTGACCGCGATCGTTCGAATGCGGCGCGCGAGTGTCCGGAGTCCGATTGTCGTTGCCGTAGACACTGTCGTCGAAACAAAAGACGGGAACACAAGATTCGGCAGTTTTGCTAACGAACAAGCCAACAAGAAGGGTCACACGTAAAGATGAGTGAGGAAAGGTTTGTGTTGGAAGTTCGTGGGGACGGACTCGAGTTTTTGTGCGTTCCATTCCTACTCGAGCTGTCGCAAAGACAAAATAACGTGTAACTCTTACCTGGAATGGATCAAGGCCGGATTGTCCAGCAAGCGTAAATCTCCGTGTCGGAACCAGTGCAAGACAACTTGCGACGAGGCGCGTGAGGTCGCTTTCGTCACGGTACTGACGGATGCTCCTCTCATGGCAGTGGCGGCACCGGCAGCAAAGGTCAAGATAAGGACGGTGTGAACAAAGATAAGGAACCAAAAAGACTGCTTGGACCTGCTACTGCTCATTGCGGTCAGGGGTACGTTTGACTGTGGAATCCAAGATGATTGTGGTCCGTGAGAAAGAGACAGACAACGAGAGTAATGGCCAATGAGTGAGGATGTGATGACACTTGCAGGTGTTATTGTCGTTGTTGACTGTACTGGCACTGCACCTACCTTCCTACCTTCTGACCTTCTTACTTTACTCTGCTTTACTAGAAAGAGGTATGACTGTGAATAGCCATTCCATATCCAACCCATCACGGTCCATCATAGAAATTCCAAGGCAGACCAACGTTTCTCATTCTCGTCGTGTCGCTGCTCTGACTGTCAATGATCCTCTTCGTTGGTGGAAAACAATGACTCAGTAGGGTGGCTCCCTACGATTGGTCAAGGGATTCCCGAGTCCAATAAGATTCAATGTGTATTCGTTTGCTTGTCCGTTTGTTGGGCTCTGGCGTAGGTACCGATACCTACCTAGCTGCTCTAGTCCAAGACGGCGTCTGTGTATAAGGGTATAAGAACCCGTATACGGACAACAAATCGTATTGGCTCACCGTCACAAACACGACACGATGAAAAAGATGCGGGTGCGCTTTCGTTCCAAGGCGACGCTGACAGTTAGGTACATAATACTGCGTAATTGTCAAAACCCTAATCCAACACTCTGGAACTGCAAATACGTTTTCCATAGCGTCTCGAGCCGCCTGCCTGCTAGCGAGTTGGTTGGCTTTGGTACTCGCTACGGACAGTTGTGTGTGTCGTCGTTGCTCTAGTTCTCTCTCCTTGGTTGCAGTATCCTGAAACTGTATACCTATCTATACCTGTGTGACGGTGTTTGTACGCGTGTCGTCGCCGTGATACCGGGACGCCGTACCGTTGCAATAGGTAGTAACCCTGAATTGTAACTCCTCACTTGGAAAGGCCGGGCCGTGCATTCTGGGTATTCCGTTGGCAACGGAATACTCCCAACAGTGAGAAAGCCAGGATGAAACGCACAATCGGGAAAGATTCCTTGGCGGCTTGGCTCCGAACACCGCTGCCACTGTTGCTGCTCTTGCTATCGACGGATTCCTCCTTCGCCTGGTCTTCCGGTAGTGGCAGTAGCCATCGACCAGCCCAAGCCGTGGGGGCCTACGGTCAGGCTAGTAGGGCCACCAAATTGTGGGCCGGTCCAAAGTCGTCCTTTCTTTCCCTATCGCCAGCGATACTCGCGTCACGTCCCGTCACCTCGAGGACGACTCGGGCCCCGACGGCCTTGTCGATGCGCGTACCGGTCTTGGACGACTGGAAGGTCCTCACCAGCGGACGCGTCACGGGGACCGTCAAATTCCATCCCAGCATTCCCGACGGACAAGTCATTACCACGTCGCCTTTGGAAAAACCGGAAGCCGCCGCGGCTCGCAAAACAATCGTCACCAGTACCGGTTCCAAGTACCAACTCGGGAGTCCCCAAACCGTGCCGGCCAAGGCGAACGGACGAACCCAGCCGTCCAACGCATCACCCGCCGTCGTATCCCTGTCGGAACTCCAACGCCAAGCCAAGCTGGAATTCGCACTCACGGGCGAAGTCATTGGAGACGATGATCGACAGTACTTAATCTCCGGTCGACCGCAAAAAAGCACTTCGGGGAAATCAAGAATCTACAAGGCCTACAAGGCTAACGAAGATGGTCTCCCCACCGGCGACTCCCTGCTGATCAAACTGAGCTCCAATACGGAAGCAATCGAACGCGAAGCGTCTAATTACGCCAAAATCACCAAGACTGGTCTGAGCCGGGGGAAATTTGTGGAACTCGTCGACTTTGTCCAACCCGCGTCGGTGATTACCAAAAAGTTTGGTTCCCAGTCGGCGCTGGTCTTGGAACGAGGGGCCATTGATTTGAAGAGATACATTTCCGAAAAAGGACAGCTGTCGGGGAAGGAAATGCGGGAAGCCGCTGTTTCGGCTGCCTCGTGTTTGCAAGCAATCCACAACTCCGGATTGGTTTGGACGGACATGAAAACGGAGAACTTCATCGTCACCAAAGACGGGCAAGTCAAGGGCATTGATTTGGAATCGGCCATCCCCGTCCAAGACAATCCGGTCGATTACAGTCCCGAAGCAACGCCTCCAGAATTCGCACGCGCGTTCCTGTCCGGCGACGGGCCCTTCTTTGTACTACAGTACAATTACGACGTTTGGAGTTTCGGTATGCTCTTGTACGAACTGTCCACCGGCAAAGGTTACTTTGACGGCATGACACCGATGCAGATAACAAAAATGCTCCAGGGTGGACCGGAAATTGACTTGAGCGACGTCGAGGACGACAATCTGCGCAATCTAATCGCCAAGTGTTTGCGATTGGATCCCAAAAGGCGCCCGAACATTGTCAAAATTCTTCTGCAGCCGTACTTTTTAATTTCCGGATTTGGACCGCTGAGTTTCTAAAGCGGTCAACACCACCAATGGTTGGAGGAGAAAAGGATGTAACGGACGAATGCCACGCACGGATACGACGCGCACATACACAAAACGCATCACTCTTGAACATCCACGCTATAATACTGCCATCACCATTATTATTTTCAGAAGTATCGTTTTTAGTTAGCTTTTGTGTCATTACGAACACGACAAAAGAATTCCTGATCGCAGACAGGATTAACTCTAGCTGTCGTTGAGCTACTATTAGCTTGTTGGGTGGCAGAAAACCAACCCTTGACTCTAGCAGCATTGGAACCACGTCAAACGAAAATTCCATCCGTCCTTTCTCACGGCGCATGGCCTCTAGGCCAATGGAGTAGTTGGCACCGTTACGATTCTATTTCCGACTGCCAAAAAAGGCTGGCTTTCTGATGCCTTTGCCAATACCTGCAGGCGCTGCGTTTTCCTTATCGTCGCCCCCTGCACCAAAGCACTCGTCAAAGGGTGCCGGCGGCGTCGCCTCTTGGTTTTGCTCAGCTTCTTTCTTGACCCATGATGTGGCCTGTTTCAGTGCCGCTTTACCAATGTAGTTGATAATCGGTTTAGGGAGGTTGCCTTTCATTTGGACGTCGCAGGCGTAAAAGACCCGCGTGTGAGAGGGTTTGGAAGGGTGCTCCGCGACGTGCCAGTGTCCGGCAACGTCGTCAAAATCCGAAGTCTTCTCGTAATCCAGAGACCAAACCATAGAGGAATCTTCTGGCAAATACCGATGGTTATAGTAGTTTTCGTACTGTGGTAGGTGCAGGTTAAGTCAAAGTGGCGGACGAGTCATTAGCGATCCAACGAAAAAAGCAAAACGATCATATGTCTACGGTTTCCGTACTTACCGAATAACCCGGCATGACTCCGAGGACCATACGTGTCTTGACGGTAAAAGTTCCATCGTGGTTCTTTTGGCATATGTAGTTATCGCAAGCGCTGACTTTGGGCACCTTTCCCTTGTAGGCGCCCAGATCGAGAATCTGGTTCCAAACTGCCGGCATGGGAGCATCAATATCCTGCACACAGAGAACGGTCCCGGCTTCTTCTCCGGCAGCCGGCATGGTCTGCTTCATGACGGAGTTCCCGCGATTCAGTTCCGCTTCGTCGGCATTCGACAAGACAATGGGAAAGGGACCGGGCTGGTGCGCTTTCAACAGGCCGGAATGCGCGTGTGGGGCGTTGCGGTTCGGCTTTTTCGCCGTTGCCAACGCGCACAGCAGCCACAAGGACAACGCCAAGGTGGATCTAGTGTTGCACAACATTTGGAAAACGTGAAATGGGAGAGAAGAGTTTCGAAGGATGCCGTGGTACGTAGGTGAAGATGGGCGATGATGATGATGTCGTTGAGATTTCGATTGGCGTCGTGACATCGGAGGATTGTGAATGACGGAAGATTCCCGCAAGAAATTTTGGGTACACCGGTACAAAAACACGACGCCGATACAAAGATACCGACCGACACGGGGAACCTGGATTCAACAGATACACGGTCCAACGTCAGAGCTCCAATACATATACATTCTAGTCTAGGAGATGTCGGAATGACATAAAATGGTCACAAAACGATGATGCTTACGGGATGCCGGATTGTGGTCGCGACGGACAGACACAACCTTCATCCCAAGACTTCTTTAGTTTCTACCTTCTACCGCTTTTACTAATGTACGACAGTGACTGCTGCGTTGCCGGCTCGGAGATACACGACGCGGCGGCTTCGGAACGGTAGTCCCCAGGTTGATCCACTGCCGTAGTGTTGCTTAGCTTGTCAAGAGGTGTGTATGTATCCGCGTCTTTCATTTGATTGAGATTAGAAGCGACAATTTATCAGGTCTTCTACATTATCTTGACATCGATTCCAGGGAAACGTAGGTGGAACCGGCTGAAACTCACGGCCGTTGCCGGAGCGAGGTGTTTTTCTCTGGATGAGTTTTGCGTCTTTTGTTAGGATGGAGGCATTGATTTGTTGCGTAGCGACAAACGCAGGCTCATTCAAAGAGAAATGCACATTGGGCTGAAGATTTTTGGTGGATCTGTTGGTCTCACGACGTACATTTTTCTCCATTTCTTGCAGTCCCTTTGATTGACATTTTAGTAGTGTTTTGGAACGATGGTAAACGTCCCGAAAGAACGCAAGACTTACTGCGCCGGCAAGTGCAAGAAGCACGCCGCCCACAAGGTGACCCAGTACAAAGCAGGTAAGGCTTCCAACTTTGCACAGGGAAAGCGCCGTTACGATAGCAAGCAAATGGGTTTCGGTGGACAAACCAAGCCCGTCTTTCACAAAAAGGCCAAGACCACGCGTAAGGTGGTTTTGCGTCTGGAATGCAAGAAATGTAAGACCAAGAAGCAGTTGTGTATCAAGCGAACCAAGCATTTCGAACTGGGAGAAAAGGCAAAACAATCCGGTCACCAGTATTAGAATGTTTCTCCTCTACTAATATTACAAAATTGACTCTGAAACGTATGCAATAGTCTATGAAGCTTTTTTCGTATCAGACCTAGATACTTTCACGGAGAACCAAGCATAGGTTGCGTTCACCTTCCTGTGGATTGTTCTCTTCAATAGGTAAAGGGAGGAGCGCTACAAGCGCTGTTCCGCGCTTCGGGACAATAATTGTCTGCGCCCCGCGACTGCTCGTCTCATTGACTTTTGTCGAAACTCCTTCAGCAGAAGGCAATGATTGGTCTAACGCAACAACCCAAGTTTCCTTGGTTATTTGTACCACGATGCCTCTTCGCTTACACCAAGACGGATTTGACAAACAGGATTCGACCCGAACCCGGGCCCCGATCCATTCCAATCTAGCTTGCTTCAGAGCATTCAGGGAAGCGACTGGAATGTTGATTCCTCTGGTACACTTCAAAATCTTCCACACATAATCGTTCCAACATATATTGAAATTCTGCACAAAGCTGAGTTGTGTCGACGACAAATCCGTCCACTTCGTTGCTTTCGGGCGCCTGCGTTTTTTCTTAGCGTTCGCCTTCCGCCTTCTGCCACTACTCTGTAGCACTTTATTATATCCCCCTCCTATCAGGGTCAAGCTTTTGGTTAAAACACGATCCGAAAGTTCCGATGCCGCCAAAGGGCGACTCGCCGTGTTGCGCGCCTCCGACGTCGAACAATTTCTATGATAGTCTTGCGAAACTATTTCGTAAAACTGAGATAACTGGTTCGATGCCCTCGCCAAGGAAGGAGCCTTGTGTTTCTTGGTCGATTCCGAATCCTCTTTATCATCATATGAATCAAGGGATGCATAAAGGCTAGCGCGGGAGAAACGTTGATCTGACAGTGAAGACAAAGTTGCCATGGTCAAACATGGTCCTTTGAATTTGGTACGAGCTAATGGAATGTGTAAATGGCAGAAACGAGAGCACGACTTTGCAAGGGATATGGAGCCGGTAATTCAAAATACATTATCAACGCTTTTTGTGAGTTTGGTAGGGTATTCAAGTACACAAAGCAATCTTTGAAAGGCTTGGGAAGGACAGATACCTTTCGATGAAATCAAGTTGGAAGACTCTATTCGATTTCTGTTAATTGCTTGCTATCGACAAACCCGCCGAGAAACACAACCTTTCCAGTGTCGGAGTCTCACATCAACAACAGACCATTCAATAAATGATCTTTGTGGAAAGTTGCAGTACCAAAACATTTTCGCTGACGAGTATGCAGACATTCTCTAATATTGCTAACAGTCCTGGTATATACAAAGCGATGCTTATGTGATGTCAACGATGAAAAAGGTGGGAAACCAATATTGTACTTTGTGTTTCGGATGCAACGTATGATTCGATCGACCAATGCTTGATGTAGGTTCGACAACTCACCTTAAGAAAGGCTTCTGATGATTGACGTTCATGTCAAATCCCTATTCAAAAGTCTTCCATAGAAGCGAGCGATCGCGGATGATCAGCCCTTCCGAACCCGTCAACTGGATTGTACTGATTCTGAAATTGAATACGCCTGCGATTTCTCAGAACAATGAGAGAGAGGACCTTGGGGAGTCATATTGCCTGGGAAACAAGGCGAAGGCTATTCCAACACTATCGATAATATTGCGGATATTTCTAGTTTCATCTATATATGCCTTGGAAATCAATAACTATGTGGTCAATAAACGGAGTTGGAGTTCCGAAAGTATATCTATTTATTGACTTTTCTTTTTATTCAAAGGAGGCCGAAACTGGTTTCAATTGTAAACAGGGGATGGCTAGTACGCACCCCTTTTCGTGAATGAGACCCACACCCACGACTCTCTGCTTCGTTGTCAGGCCTAATACGATTAACTGTCGAAGTGCGAGTCGACTAATATAAAAACGGCTGT
>Ga0160421_1000128_pt1 | contig 34821 bp, 39 predicted proteins | sample TAMARWmetagpilot_FD_108195 | JGI IMG/M metagenome (GOLD analysis project Ga0160421, IMG submission 108195) | Phycosphere-associated microbial communities from TAMU algal ponds, Corpus Christi, Texas, USA - TAMU ARW-7 10/27 metagenome pilot | ecosystem: Engineered > Artificial ecosystem >... | reverse complement strand
TGCCCACGAAAAAGACGTACTGGACCATGCCAAGAACACAGGGCAGTATCCACTGAACGTTTATCTAAACAATAGCTATGGTGGACAAGGTGGTCTTAACGTAGCCATAGACGAGGACGATAATATGGTACTGAGCTTTAATATAAGCAGTACCAGTGCCTTAAAACTAAGACAGGGAGTCGTTCTTAATATAGATACCAAACGCAAACTTGAAAACAGGTATCTGGGAACCCTAGCAGCCAATGGTTATAATTATGATTTTATTTTAGAGGACAATGCTGTTGTTGTTAAAGGAAGTGGCACTGGTTCGTCTTATACAGGCATTCTGTTCCCAACAACACTAACAGATCCTGAGCCAACAATAAGAACCGAGGTGATAGAAGGCCTCTGTTACATCTACCATTACGATTACAGAAACCGATTGGTAGAAAAGAAAATACCTGGCAAGGGTTGGGAGCATCTTGTCTATGACAAGCTCGATAGACCAATATTGACCCAAGATGCCAAACTGCGCTTGGACAACAACTGGCTCTTTACAAAGTACGATGTTCTAGGGCGTGTAACATATACTGGTAAATATAGCTATGCACCACAGGGCAGTGATGATAATTCTGGGAGGTTAGAATTACAGGCTACCACCAATAACCAAACCTTGCTATACGAAACCAAAACAACAACAGCCCAAACCATTAATGGTAGTACGGTACACTATACCAATGACGCATTCCCAAATGCGGCAAGTTTAGAGCTTTTGACCATTAATTATTACGATGATTACGATAACTCACATCTAGACACTACAGACCTTATAAAACAGCAGGGAGATATGGTCTTTGATGAAGCCATAGATACCAATGCCAAGTTATTGACCACCACTACACATGTACGTGTGTTGGGTACTGATGATTGGATTACCTCGGTGAGCTATTTTGATGAAGACGATATGCCGATTTATGTGGCCAGTAAAAATGAGTACCTTAACACCTCGGATGTGGTCGTTACCGATTATGATTTTATTGGTAAGGTACTGCAAACCAATAGTACGCACCTAAAGGACGAGAACAGTCCAATAGAGATTGTAGATACCTTTACCTACGATCATAAAAGCAGATTACTGACCCAAACCCAAACCATTAACAATAGTACGCCAGAACGCATTGTTAGTAACCATTATGATGAGTATGGCCAATTAGATAGCAAGGCTGTTGGTGGTGATGCAACTGGCTCTGGACTGCAAACCGTGGATTATGCTTATAATATAAGAGGTTGGCTAAAAAGTGTTAACGACGGTCTTACCAACGGTGCGGATTTGTTTGGGTTTAGGCTCAATTACAACACTACCGAACAGTCTGGTGCAACAGCATTGTACAATGGTAATATCTCAGAGATGTACTGGGCCAATAAGGTAGCAGATGGCAGCACGCAATCCCAAGCCTACGATTATAATTACGATGCCCTTAACCGATTGAACTCGGCAAATTATCACTTACTCAATAGCAGTGCCTCTAACAACTACACACTCAACCAAGTAGAATATGATAAAAATGGTAATATCTCTATATTAAAGCGAACAGGACTGGTTGACATAAATAATGGGATTGCCACTTTTGATATTATAGATGCCTTAAGCTACACCTATGAGCCTCTGAGCAATAAATTACTAGAGGTACACGATACCGCAGGTGATAAGGGTTTTAAGGATGACAATGAAGAAGACAATGAGGAAGATAATGATATAGACTATCTGTATGATTTAAATGGCTCACTTACAAAAGACCTTAATAAAGGTATCTTGGATATTACCTATAACCATCTTAATCTGCCAACTATTGTATCGGTAGATAACGATGAGGCAAGCGGTACCATTACCTATACCTATGATGCAACAGGTATAAAACTGGCCAAGCACATAGAAGAATATCCTACCGAGGAAACCCGCACCACCAAGACAACAGAGTACGCAGGTGCCTACATCTATGAAAAAACGGGCAACTATTCTTATAATGGGCAGTTTTGGGTAGGTAACGAGATAGATCCTGGCATTAAGCTCATTACAACACCAGAAGGCTATATACAACGTAGCAGTACAAGCAATGATGGTTTTGAGTACGTCTATAACCTAGCTGACCACTTGGGGAACATTAGGGTAACGTACATGGATAGTAACCAAAACAACACCAACCCTGTAAATTTAGAGATTGTAGAGCTCAACTCATACTATCCCTATGGCATGACTATGGAATATGAAAATAATCTAGTATCTTCATACGCCAATAGTGTAGCTAGGAAGTTTAAGTACAACGGCATTGAGCACGAGGAAGCCTTGGGCTTAGATTTATATGAGATGGACGTTCGCCACTATGATGCTGCCATTGCAAGGTGGACAGGTATAGACCCTGTAACGCATCACTCTATGAGTACCAATTTGGCGTTTGATGGTAACCCTGTGTTTTGGGCTGACCCTTCTGGTGCTGATAGTGAAGAAGAAGGCATTAGGCTTCAAGATGGGCGAGGTAATTGGCATACCATAAGTTCTCATGCTGGTTATGTAATTTATGAGGCGCCTGAAGAAGATAATGAAGATTCTGATAAAAAACCAGATGATATTATTTTTGTAAATAATGACGGTGATGAAATTGGTAGGATTATTTTACCAGGGGAGGATTATGAAGTTACAGTGGACACAAATTCTAAACCATTGACACCATTTGAAATTGAACCTGAACCTGATGCTGATGCAGTTGGTTTTAATGGTGAAGCATCAGTTACTGTTGGAGGAGGTATGCACTATGGTGTTGGTTTCGTTTATTTTTTAGATGGAATTAATAAAGGTGAATTATTTAGTTATGAATTCTTGGGTGCCAATGTTGGAATAGGTTCCGGTGTTGGTTTTTCTCCTTTTACATCATATTTTAATGAAGACGAAGCACCAAGTTCATTTTTTGGTGTAGGAGGGTATGAAGGAAAATACAATGGTTATTCTGCTTCATTTTTTATAGAAGGATCTTATTCTTGGTCTAACGTTGAAAATACTAGTGATGAGTTGTATCCTGGTCATAGATATACTACTACGTGGAAGACAATTGGAGCATCAACGAGTGCTGGGGCACAAGTTGACGCAAGGTATTTTGGTGGTGAAACATATAATTTTTCACAAATTTATTTTGATTAGATTTATAAAAATAGTAAAATATTTATATAAGAATTATGAAAAAAAATATAAGATTTTTTATACCAATTATATTATGTATGCTTAGTATTAGCTGTGAAAATATATTTGATAGCTTAGAATTAAAATCTTCAGTAAAACGAGCTGTAGAGAACATAAATATATCATACAAAGGTATTGTTATCGATAAGTATGCTCCAAGAAAAAATATGGAGCCTACTCACCTTTCAATTAAAACAGAAAAAGATACAATTAGTATATGCCCGAATGACCAAATTACAAATTATGCCTCAATAGGAGATACTATCATAAAAATTAAAGATGAAAACACTGTAAAAATAATTACAAGAGACGGAATTGAAAAGGATTTCTTTTACATTAAAATCCCTAAAAGAGTAAGAGAGCATAAAGAATTTCCTAAGAATTGGAAAGATAAATGGTTAGATTCTACTATTGATAATAGTAAAGATTAGTGAAATGTTAATTTATGTACAAAAGGTGTACAAAATCCTCACCTTTTTTGCAATACTACAGATTGGCAATGGTACAGATTAATTCCTTTACAATTTTTATAAATTAAACAATTGTAAAGGAACAACCCTTCTACCAGCTCAGGGCAGGATTAAAACTATAGTTTTAGTTGTAAAATGATGGACATAATGCTCATCCTTTTCTTTTTGGCATTAAGCTTATTGCCACACTAGAAGGTTATATACAACGAAGCAGTACTAGCAACAATGGTTTTGAGTACGTCTATAACCTAGCTGACCACTTGGGCAACATTAGGGTAACGTACATGGATAGTAACCAAAACAATGCTAACCCAGTAAATTTAGAGATTGTAGAGCTCAACTCGTACTACCCATATGGTATGACTATGGAATATGAAAATAATCTAGTATCTTCATACGCCAATAGTGTAGCTAGAAAGTTTAAGTACAACGGCATTGAGCATGAGGAAGCCATGGGCTTGGATTTATATGAGATGGACGTTCGCCACTATGATGCTGCTATAGCTAGGTGGACTGGCATAGACCCTGTAACCCACCACGCTATGAGTACCTATTTGGCTTTTGATGGTAACCCTGTGTTTTGGGCTGACCCTAAAAGGGCTACTATCGATTTGGATGCCCACTTTTTTTCATTTATTGAAAATAATTACTCAAGGGTAATTTTCAGAAACAATTTAAGGTTCAAACAAAAAATCGCAGAATATCTACCAGAAGTTAAGCAACAGCGCAGATACCAAGTTGAGACTTTGCGGATGCTTGAAGAGATAAAAAACAGTGAACGGTTCAAAAATTTTTCATTTTGCTGTGTTGATTCTGGCTTTTATAAGATTGATTTCATTTTTGATGATTCTTTAATTACGAGTTCTAGGGAAACTTTTAATAAGCCCATCAATTCTGCATTGAAATATATTAATAAAGAAGAGATAGAGCGAGCCAAGGTAAATTTTGATAACATATTTGATAATTCCTACCAAGGAAAAGATATTGAGTTCGAAAATCTAAAAAACTACATTAGTAATTTGTTTGAATGAAAGAATTTGCCTTACATGCCTCTTCGATATTTAATATTGATTTCGCAGCAATACCCTTTGCAGTGAATACTTTTGACAAGGTCGAACTCTCTGTTTTTTTGAACAGTAAGGTAAGTATAGCGAAAAAGAGGGAACATCGGCAATTTGAATCGAGGTAGGCCATACCCACTTTGAACTGGAAGATTGATGGCAATAATGACTGGAGACTTTTACACTATCCGATTGAGACTATTGATAATAACCTTGAATCCGTTCTCAACACGATCAAGTCTTCATATTTGAGGTTATTTCCGAATAAAGCAAAACATATTGATGCTTTCTTCTTGGGTATTTACCATGGTTCCTTGAATTCAAAGACTCCAATGGATTTCTACAGAAAACTAATTAGTTATTCTATTTCAACATCGTCCGATAACATAGAGTGCTCCACTACCTTGCTGGGTTCAATATACGACCCTCAAAACCCAGCAGCTGGACAATCCAAAATATTAAATGTCTTAAAACAGATTTTCAGCAATGACGGTCACTTTCAATTGAATTGCGGTGGACGTATCGACCTAACGGGAGAATATAAATTGAAAATCAAATCATATAAAAAAGAAGGGAGATTGATTACTGTTGTAGATGGAGAGAAGAAGATAAACATTAATCTTAACGATCTTTACAATAGTATTGGACTTTCAAAAACCAAGGTAAGATTTTACGGAATGATTGAACTACTCTATATAAGCCAATATGGACATCTATTTCATCTACCCTCGTATTGTAAGGTTTCAGAAAAACCAACTATAGAAACTAAAAATCAATTTTTCGAGTTTATATCCCCAATGTCCAACAATGACCTGAGCAGGTCAATGGAAAGAAGTCTTGATCCATTAGCATATAGCCTGATCGACTTGGACTTTGATTCGTTTAAGTATGGGCTGGAAATTCTTATTGGAGATAAGGTTTTCCAGGATGAAGCTCTTAATGATTGGGTTGACCTATACCGAGACTACCCAAGAAGCAACGAAAAAGCATCTGCCGACCAAAATCCTGCAATAAAACATTTTGAAAGGAAAGTAAAAATGTTCAAAAAGAAATTGCATGAAGCAGACTTGAGTATCTTATCTAATTTAAAATCTGCACCTTACTCGTTTTACACTGCTAGAGAAATTTTTGCAGAAAGTTTTGCTTTTTACCATAATATCATTGAGGCAATCCATGTCTCAGAAAAGTTCAAAGATGCTCTTGAAACATTCCTAAAGAGCAACGAGGAAAATTTTATCAATTACCAATTAAATAGCTTACGAGAACTGTTCAGTTTGGTTTTAGATAAACTAAAAGAAGAAGGCTTAAGTTCTTCTATTTATGACAAGTTAAATTTTGAACTGGAAGAAATATCACGGTTAGTCAATGCTCAAGATATTTCTATATATAACTATCAACAACGTAAGGATATATTCTTGAAAGTGATGTCCTTTATTAGAAAAATAGGATTACAATACTACAAGTTCGTAGCTTTTATTATCTCTACTGTATTTAAATCCAATCTCTTCTTATTATCCGCCGTATATAGTAAAGAAGAGATTTCAAATATTACGACAAAAAAAATAATAGAGCGTATAACCCCATTCTTAACACATAATCCTAATTTCATATCTGAACTTTAACCTCTACGATTTATTTTAATTTTTATTTAAATTAGTGATGTGAATAACTTCTCGGATAAAGAATATCAAATATTAAAGGATGATACTGTAGAGCTAAGGAGCTGTATTACAAGATATATTGGTTATATAATATCGGTAACTGGAATCTCTGGATTTTTTAAGTACTTTTTTTCTAGTTCCAATAATTTAATTGGGATACTTATTCTATTGACATTCTCCATCGTTGTAGTTACTTTCTTATTTGAAATAATTTGGTACAAACTCAAATCTCATAACCGCTATGTTGGTTACATTCAATTACTGATGCAAGAGGTTGATGCAATACCGACTAAGATTTCAAAGAAAAGTAAATTATTGGATGTGTCTAACACAATAACTGAAGAAGTTTTATCTTCTAAAGATTTAAGCGAAGGTAAGCACATTCAGTATTACCAACAATTATTGAATAGAAAATACCCCAAAGGTATAGATGATCTTTACAGTTGGGAATTCGTTATGTCTCGTTTACATGCCAACCATTTTATAGAGAGAGATCAATTAGATAACGAAAGGGCTATTCTAAATTCAGTTAGTAAGAGTAGGTTTGTTTTTAGTGTTCCTGCTCATCTCCAATCCCTCATCGAAATAGGTAATCATGATAAAAAATTCTTTAGCAAGATTATTTTTTCATTGTATCTCAAGGAAAATGACCTGCCTTTTTTGCGAAACATATTTAGGTATTTGAAATTTCTAATTTCTTCCAAAACCAAGGTTTTATTGAATAAGATAGATATAGACAAGAGCTATGCTGTCAACGGTTGGCGTTATCCCAAGAAGGTTACTCAAATTGCCTTTGCAGCGGTAATCTTGAATTTTGTGTTTTTGATTTACTACTTGTTTGCTGCAAAGTTTTCAGAAACCATTAATTTCAACAATGGATATGAAAAAGTAGCAGCAATTATACTTCTCATCATCGCTTTACTTATTGTTATATTTTTTTGGTTATTAAAATACTTAAGAGGTCTGAAAGATTTGGTCTATGGAAAATATTCCATAGACTTTTATTGTTGGATGTTTTTTGTTTACAGAACTCAGCTTTTGAACAACAAAGGTGTTGTTCCAGTAATCTTTTCTAGAGCTTTTGTGAGGTATTTCAAAACCAACCTTTATCACAAAGTATATTCTCAAAACGAAATTGTACTCAAGAGAACATTAAAAAGCCTGGTATCTGAAAAAGAATTGAACATTTATGAAAACAAATTAAAGAAGCTTAAAAGTTTTAACCCAAAGGAAAGAGTAATTCACAACATAATAGTAGAATCCTTTAAAGATTACAGGGAGAAATCTATAGAATTGGGTGGTGAAAGCAATAATATTGAAATACCCGAAAAAATATTTCTAAAGAATAAAGAGAAGTATTTTCATTTAAACCTCTACGAGAAAAATGAGCATAAATTAAAAGCAGCCCTTAGAGGAAAAACTAATTTAGAAATATTAGATGACTATCACAGAAAACTGATTGAGGGTATAAACTTAACTGAAGAAGAAATCCAAATAAGAGAAATTTTACATAAATCATTTAAGGAAGACAACAGGTCAAAGAAATCAGAAAAATATATGGTTGTCAGTAAGACCTGTATAAGACGTTCGGTGGATATTTTATACAAGGTCGATTGATATTCATGATGCAACTCGCATAACTGTTTTCTAATCATATCGACTTAATGGAATATATAAATAATCAAAAAATTAAATGGTTTAAATTATTGATTTTATGGCGATTATATTATTTGTAAATTACGTCAGAATTCAACCAACCATTAATACCTATGTTCAAAAAAGTCTATATTCCAACACTTCTGATTTTATTTTCCCTGAATTTTATTCAAGCCCAGAAAATAATTGAATTTGATTTTGCAACAAAATCTTGGGGCTCGAACCTGAGTGAAAATGAACTTACCAAAGGCGAGTATTTTCAAGTTAAGGTCAAAAATATAAATCTTAACCTATGGAAGATAGGATTGAAATCAAAGGATACGACGATTTCAAAAGAATTGAACATTCCTACCTTTGAATCCATAAATATATCTTCTCTTAGCTCGTTAGTGTCAAATTTTCAGGGCAGTGTTTCGCTTGTTGCCCAAGACAGTATTGTTGGTGAGTATTTTGAGAGACAGGGAGGTTCGTTACAGAATTTAGAAGGTTATTATTTAAGCTGTGATTATGTACTAGATAGACTCAAGTACGATATTACATTGGTCAATGATAGCATAGTTTCAAAGCTAAGTTATGCCATTAGCGATTTTGATAGGCTGGTCAATAAAGTCAATAAAGTCAGGTGGTCACTTTTGGCAGGAGATAACGCAACTGAACGAATAAGTTATACTTCGATTTTAGGTGAAGCCCAAAGGATAAATAGTTCTTTGAGTGACATAGACTCGAAAATATACGTATATAAAAAAATTTATAATAGTCTTTTAGAAGGAAACGAAAGTGAATCCATTTGTATTGAGCAAAACGAAGTACTCAAAAAAAGTACTTCCCAATTCATAAAAGTTCTGGATGGCATCCAAAAAAAGGTTGAGGAATTTGAAAAAAACACTAAACCAGATAAGATCGATGCACTTATAAAAAGTATATTTTTCCTGACCAACACAAAGGAATACACAACGTTTCCAGTCCAATATTTCGGAGAGCAGACCAAGGTTACACTTAACTTTGAGCCAAGAAGTGCTGAATACAATCTAAATTCAGGGAGTACGACGATGCTCGTTCCGAAATTATCACGTTCGGGGAACTGGTCTGTGGGACCGTCTTTTTTTGTGTCATCACTGAGCAGTGAGGAGTTCAGCACAATCGGAACGCAAGAAGGCGAAACAACAACCTATCAGATTTTGGAAGAAGAGTCCGATGATTTTGAGTTGGGAATTGCAAGTCTTGTCCGCTATGAAATTATCGACAATGATAAGCTCGATATGCACATTAGTTTTGGGCCGGGTGTAAATATTGGGAGGAATATTCGGCCTAGGCTTCTATTCGGATCAGGTATTTCAATTGGCAAAAAAAATCACTTATCCATCGATATCGGCGGTATAGCGGGTTATGTAGATAGAAAAAGTAATATAGTTGATCTTGAGCAGACCTATTCTGTACTTCCTGATAAAACCACTGTTACGAGATTGAAGATAGGTTATTTTATTGGTATTGGTTATTTTTTCAATCTCTAAGAGAGAAGGATTGGTTTTATTTCAATCGATTGCCCAGATCCTTAACCTTTCCATTTAAATCCTTGTATTTTACTTTTATTGCATCCAAGGGAAAATCCAGTCCGTGATAATCAATCTCCTGAAGAAGGCTTGTCATTAGAAGGTTGCACGAATCGATACGTTTCTGCAAGTTTTTTCCCCGATCTATCCGTTTTCTCTTTACGATCCGAAGGGCAGACAACAGATACAGGACAAAGGCGATGACCACACAACTTGGGATTATTATGACCGTTGCCGCTATTGCTATGAAAAAGTTTGTTACCCTGTTATCAAAGATTTCTCCTGGATCGTTATGGTAGGCCTCATGGCAATGGTTAGGTCCGTCCACAGGGTAAAAGGTCGTATCGATAATTCGCATAAACCAGAACCACTGCCAAGGCACGGTATTTTGGTCATGCTTATGGAAATTATAGTATCCAACCCTCGCTGATATCGTATTGTCTGGATTTCCACCAGCAAGGGCGTTGCCCAATTGGTCGATGGATACGAATAGGTTGGAAGTATACTTCCATAATTTGGTTGACTTGGTTATCATAGTTCATTGAATTTTACTGGTCATATTTTCTATATAGATCCTTAGTTCTTTTAATGAAGGCTGTTTTATATCTCCATTATCTTTATTAATTTTCTCAAAGGATTCCTCGTCAAAAAGCTCAAGTTCGTTCAGAATATAAGGCTGCCACATGAACAAAAGCGAAGCAAATCTATTTGCTGGTGGGTTGAAATATATTGGCGCATTATGGTAACCAAGTATACGCTGTAGGAATAAAAATGTATGGTCATATACCAGTTTATTGCTGGGAAGTTTTTTTCCTATATCCTTCAAATACATCTGAAACTTGGTGACTTCTACTTCCACGTCCTGTCTTTCTTCCTTAGATAACATATATAATTTTTAAAGTTAAACCTATGCTTTATAAAGGGCAATACCCAATAGCGGGTATCACTACATCCCGATAAAACAGATAAGCATTAAATTAATAATCAACAAGATAAAAAAAAGACCACACTTGAGTATGGTCTTTAATAATCAGTGGCGTTCGGATAAAGAATACAACACCTTGTTTTTTGAATTAGGGTACTCGTGTCCGTTTGGAGTTAGCTGATCATCTAACTAAGACTGATTACCTCACGCATATAAAATATACTCGGCAAGCTTCTTCCCTAGAACATTACTCCGACGATGATTCGCGATTCCTTTATACTATAGCAGATATTACTGTGTTTGCGAGTTCATTACAATGTTTTGAAATATAATTTTAATAACGTCAATGCTTTGTCTTCAATAAAAAAACACCCCAACTAGTAAAGTGTTAGTAAATATTAAATTATTCCAACCAAATCTTTTCGGCTTTATCAAAACCAACCCAAAGAAAATCTTTGTCATATCCACGACAAGCCAATTCATAACGAATGAATCGCTTAAGTGGGATATCAGCGGATAGTATAAAACGTAAAGTCTCTCCGTGAGCAGTTGAAAACACGCCAGCGATTTCTTCCCAATGGGACAATGGATCATCATCCATTCGGATTTGCTGGATATGTTTATAGTTCTTCTCAACATAATGCTTTGGCAAAATCTCAAAGTCACTCCTTTTAAAAGAAGGATGGTCATTTTGAACGACCATATAATCGCCCTTGCTACTTAAAACGATACCATAATTATCATCATAACGATGGTTATGGTTACGCCAAACAGCAAGGTCGATGGCTTTTTGCTTACTTGGAAACCTGTCCATCAGCTTTGGCTTTTGCTGTTGAAGGTTTATCCTTAGCGGCAGGTTTTATCGGCCGTCCATTTAGGGAAATGATATCCTCACGAGAGCTTTTGGCATCCTTGCCTTTCTTTCTTAGCAAACGTTGTGTATTAAAAAGGCTTCGGCACTTAATATTGAACTCCGTGTAATTAACAGGCTCTTGCTTTTTGTCCTTACAGGACTTGGCATAGACCTCGTAGAGTTCGCCATTCTCAATCTGATTGTTCTTTGCCTTCATTACGGCATCCAAAGCAAAACTGGCTACAGGATTGAGTCCATTGGAAGACTCCGAGAAATCAAATCCCAAGGCCTTGAGCTTTTCCTGTTGTGCTTCATCGGCATACTTCAGGATGACCTCGATATCCTTTCTGTGGTTTTTGAGCCTGTCGGCAATGGTTCGTTTTTCACTTTTGGCAGTTTCAATTTGGTTATCAACCTGCTCTAAAAGTTGCTGATCTGTTTTGATGTTCTCGATAAGAACATCGACAATACTTGCATTCATAATTTTAAGTTTTAGCACCGAATCGGTACTGATTAATATTCAATTTTTAAATAAGCCTTAGGCTTCGATTTTCCAGAGTGACATAATCTTCAGGGAATCCCATTTATTGAGTCCTTGTTCGTAACATCGCTCCAGTTCTTCTTCCGCTTCTTCTCTGGTATCAAAGAAGAAGGATGGCTGAGTAGTAACCACATATTTATCTTCCTCTTTAACATCAGAAGTATAGATGGCAAATACTCGTCTGGTCTTTCCATGCTTATACAGCAGGGAATAGTAATTGCTGACATCATAGTCGTCCCACTGCTCGACAGGTTTATCTCGCAAATAATGAGCAGAAATCGGTATCTTTTCGAAGAACTCATAAATTTCTGATTGAGTGAGTTTAGGTACAGCACTGATATTGCTTTTCCACTCTTCGATGACGTAGGCCAGTACATTGGCATCATCATTTAACAGTTCCAATAGTTCTGAATCCGTTTTTTCGATAAGCATACTTTTGTCATAGTTCTTGTGAAGCCATAACACCATTTCCACGAGTTCCTTCCTTGAAAACAGATTTAGCAATTCAGGATCGATGTTGTTCTCTTCCTGACTTTCAAGATTCGATATCAAGGCCTCCAAAAAATAGAGGATTCGTTTTCGTTCTTTAATCGTCATGGCTCTCGTCTTTAGGTTCACAATGGTTTTCAATGGTCGCCAAGAGGTAGTTGTAATCTCCGCTCTTTGCTTCCTTGAGGACTTTGTCAATCTCATCCTGTGTCCAACCCTCACGTCTGGCCTGTCTTTGGAACACGCCCATTATCATAAAGGCATTTCCGTTTACACCGACCAGATTCAGGTCGACGGTCTTGTCGATTACTCGTTTCATTTGTAATTGTTTTTAGTAGTGGCACTTCGAAACGCTCAGTGTGAACTGCCACAGATTAGTATTTGTTTTATTGCCTGATCTCGCCTAGCGAGAAGTTTGCGGTCAGTACCTCGGTCTTTCGGCCCCTTGGTTTGGTGCCCTGTGCTTTTCTTGCCGACAATGGCTTGTCAAAGCTCTTGGAATGCCAACCAAACTTCTCGATATATTCATCCAGAAGGGGATTCGGATATGAAGACAGAAGGAACTTACCCTCAATTTTTGAGAGCACCTTCAACAGGTTCTCAAAGTGCTCCTGGGTATAGCCCCCATAGTGCCCTTGGTTACTGTTGTGGTACGGTGGGTCAATATAAAAGAAGACGTCCCCATTGTCCCTGTTGGCAATGACCTTGAGGGCATCGAGGTTCTCGATCTGCACATTGTTATCCAACCTGTCAACCATGTTCCGGTCGAAGAGCAGTTTCTTGTTGCGAAAGGCCTTTACCTTTTTGGAGTACCTGTCATAGCCCCACGATCCTATCTGGCAGCTGAAGCCCATATTCGTTCCCACATAGAATGCCCATGCCTGTTGCAGTCTGTCGAACAGGTGGGGCATCCTGTAGATGGCAAGGGCTACCGTATAGGTCGCCCTTGAGAACATGGTGGCCTCAATCTTTTTTTTGAGGTTATCGAAATCCGTTCGTGCGACCTCAAAGAAGTTGACGACCATGTTATTGGTGTCGTTGATAACTGAGGCCTCGGCAGGGGACTTGGCAAAAAAGATCGCACCGCCACCGAAGAAGGGCTCTATGTAGACCCTGTGAACCGGGATAAGGGGCAAGATTTCCTTAACGAGATTAAGTTTTCCACCGTAGTACGTGATGGGTGATTTGGGCATATGGACAGGATGGTTGGGTTGGATAAGAGGGAAGGGAACTATTGCTTATAGGGAATGGTCGTCGGAAAAGCTATAATAGCCTTCCTGTGAGACGATCAAGTGATCCACCAGGTTCGAATCGATGAGCCTTGCGAGCTTTTGAAGCTTTTTGGTGATGTTACGGTCACTGACCGATGGATTCAAATTGCCCGAGGGATGGTTATGGACGGCTATAAAGCCCGAGGCATTGGTAAGCAGTATGAACTGGAAGATTTCCTTGAGATTGATATGCACCCCATTGGTGCCACCAGAGGCTACCTCCGCTATGCCCACTACTCTATTTGCACTAGTGAGCAGCATGATCCAAAAGAACTCCTTATGGCAGATGCGCTCGGGGTCTATAAAGGCCTTCATGGCCACGTAAACCTCTTTTGAGCCCTTGATATGAATCATATCCTTGAACAAGGGACGCTTGAGATGTAGTTCGAGTTCCGATGCGCTGAGCACCAAGACCGATGGTAAGTTCGATTTCATTGTTTTCTGTTTTAAATTAGTATTTTATTTTTTAGTTTTTTAAATAGGTCTAAGATCCTTAGAGGATCGTGTCCGCACTGAAGGGCTTTGACGGCCTTCCGTTGATCATCATCCTTAGGTAAATGGAATGGTTGGGAAGGGACGTAAAGTCTGATGCCCTGAACTCGGGATAGAATTCCTTTTCCATGAGACGGGCATCCTGTATCCCGAGCCTGAAGCAGATGATCGTCCCAACGTTCCCAAGGATGCTTGCACGTACCTCCGGGTCCAGCTGGTAGAGGAACTGATTGCTCAGGTTCAGACCAATGGCGAACTTCCGAATCTGTGCCAGAAGCTCTGAAATGAGCTCGGTCCCACTGAGGGTCTGGAACTCGTCTATATAATAGAAGTAGGGCCTGCGGTCACCCTCAGGTGTATCGATCCTTGAAAAGGCCGCCGAGGACAGGGAAGTGAGCATGAGCCCACCGGTGATATTGGCGACATCGCTTCCGATGGCACCCTTGGCAAGGTTGATGATAAGGACGGTCCTGCTATCGATTATCCCCCTTAGGGACAATTGGTCCTTGTTGTCGACCAATATGCGCCTGACTACGTCATGGGACAACAGAGCCCCAAGCTTGTTCAGTATCGGCAACAGGTCGTTTGGCTTATATTTTGGAAATTCCTTCTCAAAAAAGGTCCTGACGGCCCCGTTCCTGATAAAGGGAATCACAGATGCCCTGAAGGACTTATCATGGACGAGCCTAAGAATGTCCGATAGGTCCGAGCCTGGCCTGTCCAATAGGCTTAACAGGCACATTCTCAGGATATGCTCCATTTTCATACCCCAAGCGGACTTCCAGTTGCGCTGGAAGATCTCAAGGATATTGGAAGCCACCAGAGACCTCTTGGCAGGACTGACATTTCTCAAGGGATTGTAGCCATAGGGGATATCGGGGTCGGTAACGTCAAAATAGACCAGTTTGGTGTTCGGGTATCGCCGTTTGATATGGTCGGCCATTTTCTTGGCCGAGTCCCCATGGGGGTCCAGAAACATAAAGCCCCTGTTTGCCATGAGGTCCTCAGACATCAGAGTCTGCAACAGTGAGGTCTTACCGCTAGATGTCTTTCCAAAGGCGTACAAGTGCATCAACCTGTCCTTTTGCAGGATGCCGAACAACCGGTTCTCGTTTCTGTAATTTGCCCTTGCAAAGTAGCTCACCTCATAGGGGTCAAAAGGCATTGAAAGGGAAGGGTAAGTTAAAGGCTTATAAGTTGTATCGATTTTTTGGTATGTATTGACAATCATGAAAAACTGTCAAGTTCTGGTTATCGGCTGGGGAAAAGAACTGGCTGTTTAAAAATGGGGTGATAAGCTGAAGTGACTGACTGGCCATGTAATATCTGCTTTGCTTACCTCCATTATATCATGGGAAGCCACCAATTGCCAGTGAGTAACCTTGATCTAAGGTTCTACTCTTGGACCTTGATTTTATTTTTATTATGAGATACACTATAAGTGGTAACTTAAATATAAAGAAACCCCATTGCCCGAAAGGGTCATCCATTTTTTGAAATGGGTTAAAGCAACAATGTGAGTTATTCAACTGTCTCGGATCTTTAGATTTGAGTTGATGAAAGACCCACCAGATTGCTTTTGGTGGGTCTTTCATGTTCTATGACAATTCAAAAAGCTATACAGATCTATCTAGATTGGAAACAAACCCATACCAGTTTAGCAAGTTCCCGTTACTCGGTAAGGCTAAACCATTTTCTTGATTTTATCCTCCCTAAATCCTGTCTTATGGATATCAGTGGGGATGATATCGTAGCGTTCCATAAAAGTATGGAAGGGAACTACAGCAATACCACCATTGCATATTCGGCAAGGGTATTGAAAAACTTCTTCTGGTTCTGGCACGGTCGCGGCCATGCGTCCGTTAACCCAAAGGAGATCATACCTATCAAGTTCATCAATGCGGACAAGGCCATAGTCACAAGGTCGGATTTTGAGGATATGAACCTTGTACTGGATGAATGGGAGCACAAGGACCTGGAGAAAAAATTGGTGCTCAACCTACTCTGGGACACGGGGATGCGAGTAAGTGAACTGTTGGAAATCAAACTTTCCGATATTAGTTCCCAAGGGACCAACGGGCTTCGAACGGCAAAGGTGAGAAGCAGAAAGACGATGCGCTACAACTTGGTAGTCTGGGGAATCGAGACAAACAAGTTGTTGAACCGCTATTTAGGAGTTAGGCTCTGTATGCAGGTTCGCTCGGAATATCTATTCCTTAATCAACGGACAAAAAAGCCTTATACGGTCAGAAGCGTGCAACGATGGATCGACCAAACATCCAAACTAGCCATGATCGACAAGGATATTACTCCGCATTCTTTCAGGCACGGAAAGGCCAATGAGATCCTGGAGCAGGGAGGTACAGTAAGGGACGTGTCCGCACTATTGAGGCACAGTTCTCCAATCTCGAGTTTCAATTACTTGAACCTTTCGGAAAACAGGTACCTCCAGACCGCAGGGAAATTCTTAAACACTGTATAATTAAAAAAGCAATCGATTCGTGATTGCTTTTATTCTGGGATTGGTTATAATTGATGTTGTACCTTGAACTACTAAATATCTACCAGGACTTAAATACCTTTATAAAGTTCATCCTTTATGTTTAAGTTACCAACGTTCGAACAAGTATGATTGCCCTAGGGAAGGGCATAAAAATATTCTGCACTAACGTCGCACAATTGTACTTGTCGGACACCGGTATTTGATCTTCTGGACGATATCGGTCAAAGACCTACGGTTCACAGGTACATAATTAAAATCCATTAATGACAACTTTTTATAATGTCTGTACCAGAAAGACCATTAACAGCCCATCAGGGGAAAAGAAGCTCTACCATAAGGTCGGTGTGATCAAGGTGACCGATAACGGTGGCTGGTTCCTGCAGCTCTTCCAACAGCCCGAGACAGACTTCTTGATCTTCCCGAACCAGAACGAGGAACTGCCAGTGATTAACTACGACGTGGACCATGCTTAGGCACAGCACTCCTATACCCAATCGGTTCTTTGACGAACTGCTAAAGGATATGTCATCGTCTGCTGCTCGTGTGTACCTCAAGATTGCCAGGAATACCCTTGGTTGGAGGGATAACGAGGGCAATTTCAAGAAGAGGGATTGGATATCGCACTCTCAGTTCGACAGGGTCGGTGTGTCCAAAAGAAGCGTTAGCTCTGCAATCGAAGAGCTTATCTCCCTAGGCCTTATAAGAGCAACAGACGACTATGGAAACCCGCTCAATAGACCTGAACAGCGCAAGAACGCCAAGCGCATATTCTACGCCCTTGTCCTTGAGACCAGTGCAAATCCTACATACAACAAAGCAAAAATCGACAAAACAAAAGGGCAATTATTGCCCCCTACAAAAGAAAATCCTACAAAAGTGTACAAAGCAAATGAGCGTATCCCTGACCATGTTCGCCTACAGGAAATACTTCTGGATGAAGAGGAAAAGCAGTTTAAAAGGGATAACTGGTATTAGTTGTCTTTTTTGATTGATAAAAGCTTACACTTTTAAATGATTTGAACTGTTGATAACTTGAGTATATAGATTGACATAGTAATATTTAATGCTTTGATTATGAATGAAATAATTCATAATTAAAATACTCATGAAAAAACATTTGACCTCTATTAATGAGATTACTTTACATTACAAACGACCACGAATTGATAAACTCCCTAAGATAATTTACTCTGCTGATACTATAGAATATTTGAAGCAAGTAATTGATGTGAATACCTTAGACCTTAAAGAATATTGTTGGGTAGCACTTTTAACCTCCAATGATAATTTGTTAGGCATCTCTCAAGTGAGTTCGGGAAGCATTGCTTCATGCGAAATTAATCTACGTGAAATCCTACAGCTATCTCTATTGACTAATGCTTCTAAGGTTATTGTTATTCACAATCATCCTAGTGGTAACCTTAAACCCTCTGCTAGAGATGTGAAGCTAACAAAAAATCTTCTTCAAATTTCAAACATTTTAGGTGTGCTCTTAGTTGATCATCTAATTATAAGTTCAGAAAATTATTTTTCCATTCGAAAGCATATAGGTTTTTAAAATTCCAATCACTTCCAATATGATAAGGAAGTGATTTTTACTTGTTAATTTTAATCTGATAATCGAAAAGTGTTGCGACTTTTTCATCAATAATCTTTTTTAGAGTATGAAAATCACTTAAATTCTTTAATTTCTCATAATGGCTCTTACTTTTTAAAAGACGGTAGAAAACATCTATACAATAATCACTACACAAGTAATATAACTGCCTAATATGACTGGTATTAATTAGGAACTCTGAATCCTCTTCAAAACGTGTCAATGTAATATAAAGTGATATAGAGTTAGCATCGAATTTTTCCTTGAACTTAAAATGATATTTGTGATCTATTCTAAATAGTATGTCATAACACCAAGTATCATAATAATAATTATCCAATTGCTCAATTAGAAATTCAACTGCCTCTTGGGGTTTGTTTTTGCTAAAAAAGCAAAGAATAGCGTAAAATAGTTCTGAATCACTATCATTAGCAAGTCCAATTATATTTAATGTAAGTTCAGGCGTGGTTATGTAGACTTCTTTGAGAAGCAATTCTAGAACATCTTGATTCTTGGGATAAAGACCAATAATTTCTTTAAGAAATTGGGTTATAAACAATTGCTTGAAAACCCTAGTATTATATTTTAATTTAGCCTTTAGTCTTGTTAAGGCTTTCAAGATTATATTCTTTGACTGGGATTGCTCATCCTGTATAAGTTTAACCAAAACTTCAATGTTTTTAATCTCTCCTGTAGTCAAGAGTAAAATAAAGGCATTTACTTTTTTTTCATCATCCAATTCATGTGAGAGAAATAATGACAACGCTTTATCTGATAATCGTTTTTTCAACAAATCATCTTCTATGCTCTCAACAAGGTCAAATAGATATTTATCGTAAGGAAATCCTTTTATTGCATGAATATTTATAACTCCATCGAAAAGGACACTAAGCACTTTATCTTGTATGTTTCTAGGATAATTTGAGTAATTTCTTATAGGATAGTCCCATCCTGATTTTTTTAGTTTGTATAGTAATTTTAAATAGATAAACGTACTAGGGTCGGGGTTCTGTTTGTAGAAGTAAATTATAAAGCTATCGAAATCCTCTCTTAAGTTTCTTTCAACGAATCTAAGTCGACTATAAGTCCTCGATTCACCATAGATAACCCTAAGTGACTTGTTCTCATACTTGCCGTAAAAATTAAAAAACCAATGGTAAATAAAATAGACTATATCATGGTTGGTAAAACTAATTTTACTTTCTTTATCAAATACGCCCATGAAAAAAATATTTCTATGGATGTCATCTATCAAATAAGTTTGTTTATAGCTCTCGGAATATTCTGAGAATCCAACTCCTAAATTGTATCTTCTTGGAATACAGGTGAACCACCTGTATTCAGGTGCCATAATCCTATCCAAAAAATCAATATTGGATTTTGATATGTCCTCCTTTGACAAAAACTTTCTTAAAAAAGTAAATCGCTCAGGTATTCTTCTGAAATAATAGTATGGGGAGATGAGATATTTATGCCTATATCCATTTTCTTTGACCTTTTTATAAGCAAGGACATTCATACTTATTAATTTAAGAACATACGCTTGTGTCAAATGAGTGTTTTCAGAAAATAAATATCCCTGATCAAATTTTCTTAAGAGCAATTTGAAATGTGCGAAAAAACAATGCGATAGTAAAACTTTATGTGGTTCAATGGGAAACAATTTGAAGTCGATCAATTGCTCTAGCTCTATCATACCCAAAAGATATTCTTCAATATATTCCCATGTACTCATCTCTTTATTTGAATCCAATACCCGTTTTACCCTGTTGGTTTCCAAACTATCCTTATACTTTACATAGTGCTCGTGTTTTTCGATGAGCCTTACCAGTTCTTTAGCAGTAAAAAATAAACGAATCTCTTTTTTATCGAAGCTTATAAAGCCTTTATTCTCTTTTAATATGTTATGGCTTATAAAACTGTTAACATCCTTTTTGCTCAATCCTCTTCTTAAACAAAAAGATTCCACCTTTTCTAGCTCTATTTGCTCAGTATCATTTAATCCGTACGTCATTTGAAATGCCAACTTTGCCAGTATATCAATTTCCTTACATTTATAATTTTTTCTTTTTTCTAAAGAGACGTCTGCCTTATCTGCTTCATAAGAACGGATGAACTTGTCTACAATTAAAGTCTGAAGAAGTAAGCCTTTATTGGTTATGACTTCCTTGATATCTTGAATATCAAACTCCCCTTTACAGAGATTATCCTTTATAAGTACAAGTACAAATGCTGAATAAAGTGGATTTCGCAAATATTGTTTGACACCGATCCCCTCAACAAGTTCAAAACTTTTGCTACCATTTACCTTGCCTAGATAGGATTGGAACATGCTCCTTATATCCTCATCCCCCAATTCTGCAAGTCTATAGACTACAAAGTCCAAATTATGGGCTGAAAAATTAGGCTGTACTCTTCCTGTAAAGATGATTGTGCAGTTATTGTTTTTTCTCTTGAATTCTATAATTTCCTTAAAGAGCTTATTCGTATTCAGATCATATTCGTCATAACCATCTAAAAGGAGTAATACATCATATTCAGTTAAGTCCGATTCATCAAATCCAAAGCTGGAGAGTGTATCAATAATAAGTGAAAATAGGTTTTTTACCTCTTTGGTATAATACTTAAGTTCAATAAAAATAGGAAGTGTCTTGTTCCTTGAGTCTTTTAAATGATTTTTAGCTAATTCATAAGTCATCCATCTCAATGTTGTAGATTTACCACTTCCAGCCGGTGCCTTAATGAATATATCCTTCCCTAAATTAATGATATTGAGAATGTCATGGGACTTGGATAAAATAACCTCTATATCCCTAATTTTTTTTCTGATAGACTCTTCTTTAATTTCGCTATGACTTGAATTTTTTAAAATATTGTTTAATTTTTTTTCGAGCTTTCCTTTCTTTTCTACTAATAGCTGATTACTTTCAAATATTGGAATTTTGATGTAATTTGTTATTGGTAGCCTGAAGTTTACCACATCGAGTCTTATCTCCGAATATTCGTTTATGATTTTATTGTAATAACCTGACAGTTCTTCACTTAAATGCGTTTCAAAAATAGTTGTCGGCATAGAGTCCAATTTCATTGAACTACCTTCCTCAGAAATATCTTTCTCAATGTCTGGGTTATTATTTTCTATAAACTTGCATTGCCAATCGTTGTCTATATCTATGCTCATCTTCCAGAGACTAGCAACGGTGCTTCTTTCAATAGCACGGTTTATCAGTGCTGTCATTAAATGATGTTGATGTTCGGTTTGTGGTATGAAGACATTAAAGAACTTTTTTATCTCATGTAAGTTGTCCTTACCTTTTTTGCCCTCATCCAAAAGGCTGAAAAAATTATAAAGATAATAACAGGCAACAGAATTGAATGTCTTTTTTGAGAGCTGGCCATTTAAGATTTGAGCAGCCATACCCTTGCCTTTATTAAAATTGAGCTTTCCTCTTTCAGTATGTTTTTCACCATTTAAAATATAACTATAATTAATACTTTGGGTGCTCCATTGTTTTTCTATATCGGGTAGATTAAAAGCAATGTCACTTGCCAATATGTGAAATTTAGTCTCTTCTAAAAAGTCTTCAATTTCATTTGTCTGAGAGCCTTTTATAGGATAAACGTCTTTATACAAACAAAGATGAAACTGATTCAATTTATCTGGCTTTACCATCTACTTTTTTAAAATCTATTATACCTACAAGATAGAAAAATCTTGCTTTGAAAAAAAAGAATCAAAAATGGAATAGGAATCAAAATCGGAATTGAATGCAGAACAACAACTCTCTGATTAACAATATGTTTGCTTTATAAAATTAGAACTATGAAAAACAAAGAAACAAACCTAAGAAAACAAGAGTCTATTCTGAAAGAACGACGATTAAGCCTTAATGCATTGTTAAAGGAATGGTGGGGCTCAAGAGCTAAAACAAAAACAAAGAAATAAGATCAGAAGCGGTACCCCTTTATTTGAGTACTGCTTTTGCTTTTTAATATTCACTTTAAACTTTAAAATTATTATGATTAGAAAAAGAAAATCGCAAAGCAATGTTACCCGATTGGTCGATAAAGAGCTCGTCCAATACATCAATGACAAAGACCTCCAATACAGGGAGGTGCATCTAAAAACTGCTACCAAGCTCTCGACTATGGATTTTAAGTCCATGTCCAATACCACCAGAATCGGAGACTTCATCGGTGCCTTGGTTGCAGATTTCCAGCACCTCGTTGATTATGTCAACACCAAGCTTAGTGGTGATATCCACAAGCTCAAAGGACAGTCCCATATTTCGGATATGGAAGATGAGCTTCTGGATATTGACCGTAAGATCGAAACCGTAGACGGAAAGATTACGCCCCTTAAAGGAAAGTTTGACGATACGGCAAAGAAGTTCAAACCAGAGGTTAGCAAGTGGTTCTACCTGTATATTCCTATCCTTATCGTTATTGCGTCAATGGAGCTCATAGGAAATTTTGATGCCCTCAATACCTTGGGTGGCTCAAGGATATCCTCGTTTGGATTGGCCATATTGAGCGTGATATCCATATACTGGTACAGTCACTTCACGCCAGACAAGGTCAGGAAATATGCTGGCGATAATGTTAAGAAGCAGGTTCTGCTGTTCTTTTTGTTCCTTATCCCTATCATTCTGGTCTTTGGATTTTTCTCTACCATGCGCATCCAGTACATGGTGGCCATGAATCCCGAACTGGCACAGGTATATACGACCAGTCCTCTGGTCTTCACTATAATCAATGCCTTTGCCTATACCATTTCCTTTTGGATCATATGGGCTTTTAAGCCCAGCCGTGAGGTCATTTTGAAGTACAAAAAGTACAGCAATGATGTCAAGGAACTCGCCGAGCTGGAAGCTGAGCGTGAGTCGCTCTGCCAAGAACGTGCAGCACTTAATCCTGAACTTAGACAGAAACTGACGGATCGTTACCAGATTCTTTTACTTGGAAAACAGACAGAGGATGAAATCGTGACCAAAATGCGAAGCTGTTTTGAGGAATTTAAGATGGAACTGTTCCTCAAGACCAACGGTGCCTGCGCTCCGCTCTTCACCGGTCGTATCGACGATGACCTTCCCAAGTTGAAGCTCAACTACCAGAACATCAAACCACTGAATAACAATTAAAAAAAATCAGATATGAAAACGATAGCTCAATACTTAATGGTCATAGCCCTTTTATGGGGCTGTGACCAAACCCCAACGGGTTCAATTACTGTATCCGTATTGTCGGACAAGACCGATAGTGCTATTCCCTTACCTGAACTGGCGCACGTACGCCAGTTCATGGACAATCCCGTTTATGAAAACGGCAAACGGGAGTTCTGGTACGGAAGCATCACCAACACCAGTGTCAATGCCCAGTTCAGGGCTGAACTTCTGGGCTCGGATATGTTCGAGAACAGCCTCAAGCGAAAGAACGATGTCGATAGCTTCTTTGAATCCATAGCATCACATCTTGAGCATGAGAACGGTATCTCAAAGGAATACAACAACTCAAGTATCATAAAGCCATTGGTAGCACACCTGAACAGATTAAAGCAGTCGAACAGTACGGATAAGGTCATGTTACTTTATAGCGATATTCTGGAAGCAAGTGACCTTTTGAATGTGTATAAGACCTCAGGTTATCTGCAACTAATGAATCATCCTGATATGGTAATAGAACGATTTGAACAAAACGTACAGATAAACGATCTGAATGGCGTTGAGCTTTACATCATCTATTACCCGATCGATCTGAAAGACAATAGGCTCTTCGAGCAGATGCTATTGGTCTACAGAACGCTCTTTGAAGGCTCTGGACTCTCCATCCATGTCGGCATCGATAACCCTTTAAATCCCAGACCATGAAAAAGACCAAGGGAAGCATCCTCTACTCCGCAGTTAGCTACCTCATAAAAGGGCTCTGGAAGCTCCTGCTGCTCGGGCTCTATGCCCTGGCGAAGATAATGGAAGTTATATCAAGTTTCTTATCCAAAGTATTTGAAAAAATGTTGAACTAAAAATCCTATTGCTATGATAAAGTTATTTATAGATACACTGAGCGATGTCCTCTCAAAAGTATTGGGGGATATTACAACATCGTTCGGTAAAGACCACAGCGTCAATTCCGAATTCGCAAACCCGAGCAAACTCATTTCCAAAAGGAACAAGGGCTGGGTCATAGATGGTGTCAGGGCACTCGATATGGAAACCTCTCGCCGAAACTTGTGCGTTGTGGCCGGAAGCGGAAAGGGTAAAAGCCAAAACCACGTTTTTACCAGTATCATGAACTGTTATGGGGCTTCAATGGTCATCAACGATAATAGCTCGGAATTGAGCACTACTATACCGTTCCTTCATTCCAAAGGCGTTAATACTAAGGTTATTAACCTAGTCCAAAAGGGGAACGTATATATCAATCCCCTTGATGGTTGTAGAGGGGATATGGCATCGATCCGTAAAGTGGCCAAGACCCTTATGAGCAATGCCTCAAAGGAAAGCGATTTCTTTTCCATCAGTGGTGAGGACTGTATCGCGACCTTCATCCAGCATGTTGTGGAATCCGAGGCTCGGATCCATGCCAACTTGAGCAACGTCTACAGGCTTATTTTAGAATTCCAAGGCAATCCACAGGTCATAGAGCGCTATATGGCAGATAAAGCTTCGGATGCGGTCTGGACAAAGTTCAAGGCCTTGGCAGGGAACTCGGAAAAGACGCTCAAGTCCATAACGTCAACATCACTTTCCGCATTGAGCTGGCTTGGGGACAACCCTGTTCTTGCCGACCTTACCTCGGTCAGCAACATTTCATTTGAGGACTTCAGGAAATCGCCAACCTGTCTCTTTATCCAATCTCCAGCAAGCGATTCGAGGTTCTATGCCCCGATGGTAAGCCTTATATTCCAGAGTTTCTATCGTTTTGCCTTTTCCAAGCTTCCCGAAGAGAATGACCTCGATATCATGATGGTCCTGGATGAATTTTCTTCCCTTATCGATGGGCTTCCAGGCTACAGTCAGATCATTTCCAATAGTCGCAAATTCAGGATTCCACAGGCTATTTTCCTTCAGGACGAATCCCTGCTCAGCCCTTACAAAGAGCTCAAGGACAACATCCTCGCCAATTGCTATGTAAAGTGCTATTACGGAGGTCAGGACAAAAAGGCCTTTGAACTTGAAAAGCTATTGGGAAACTATTCCTATGTGGACGGCAGCACGGGACAGACCAAGACTAGGCCGCTTATGTATGCCTCTGAAATCCGCGAGATGGACGCTGAGATACTGGTTATCACCAATGGTCAAAAACCTATTAAAGTACGCACCAAACCAGCATACAAACAGCCAAAGCTCCGAAAGCGTTTGGCTATGAAATTGGATGAAGGTGCTTTTGAAGAGCCTATAGATTATACTATCCAGTACATAGATCTGTCACCATACAAAGAATAAAACAACCATTAATCCAAAACCCATGAAAAAATACGATACGATAAATGACATAAAGAAAGCCATCTTAGCTAGTAAACCTTCATTCAAGGGGATTCCACTGCCTACACCGCAGAGAACCGGCACTTTATATCAACAAGATTCATATGCATACGCAGAAGCCCAAAAGCTCTATGAGACAAATTTTAACAACGCCAAGTGCAATAGAAGTGGATAGAGAAAGCTTTCCATATCGATCACTACACGAATACCTGGATGATGTGCTATCGGGTATTATCGACCCAGGCCATGAGACCATCAAACAGGCAAAGAAAGATTATTGGAAACTCTACTATAGACACTACAGGCAACAGCGAAGAAAGGTCAGAAAAGAATTTACACTCTCTTTTGACCTAGAACGGTTATCCGCCATCAATCTCAAAAAGGGAAATCTCGGTACATCCGAGTTCCTCTATCTCATAGTGGATAGGGAACTTCGATCATCTGAGCCACTTTTTAATGATGACAGATTGATAGCGGAACTTGACCAACTGCTCATGAAACTCATCGCTTTGGTCGAAGAACTGTTGGACGATGGACGGCCAGAGTCCATATCCGATATCCTTGATCGATTAGAAAAACTTGAAACATCTTTTTCACAATTCATAAAACAAAGGTCATGATCATAAAATCCAAATCCATAAAATCCCAAAAGGCACTCGAGAACACCATCCGTTACATCCTGACCAAGGACGACCAAAGCAATATTGGTTTTACCGTCAACCGTTTCATCAAAAAGGACAGACAGTTCGAGGACTTGATACAGGCCGAGCCCAGTGAAGCGAAACGATTGGAACTTCTGAACAAACGTATCAACAATATCATCCAGTCTTTTGAGTCCAACGAATCCAAACGGCTCATTAAACGCAAGAATGCCAACCGTGCCTATCATGAGATTATCTCTTTTCACAAAGAGGATACCAAGCACCTTCCAAAGAAAGTGCTCATGAAGATAGCCCGTAAGTACGCCAAGGAACGTGCACCCAATGCCATGGTCATAAGTACCATGCACAGTGACAGGGAGCACCTGCATATCCATAACGTGATATCGGCACTTGAGTACGCAACTGGAAAGCCCATTCGCCTGACCCGTAAGGAGTTCGGTGAGGTAAAGAAACGTATGGAGGCTTGGCAGGACAAGGAGCTTGGTCTACAGCACAGCAAGGTCGACCACTCGAAAAAAAAAGCGCAGATGCTACAGCTCGACATCGAACGCGAGCTCAACCTCAGGGGAAAGCGCAGCGAGCGTCAGGAGATACAGCTGAAGCTCATCGATGTCTTTGCCAAGGCAAGAAGTGAAAAAGTACATTATAGTGAATTTGAAAAGGCGGGACTTATGCTCTACTCAAGGAACGGAAGGATCGTAGGGGTCCATGGGCTAAGAAGGCGGTATAGGTTGAAGACCTTGGGGTTTGATCCCGAGCGCATCGTCATGGAAAGGACAAGGACACAGGAACGCTTAGATGATTTCAGAAACCAAATACGTAAACGTGACAGGGAACAGGGACTGGAACGTTGAGCCGGTTTAACGTTTCGAAATATGGTATAATATAAACAGCTAAAACATATGATGGAAGAACAAAAATTTTGGGCACTGATCGAAAAGACCCTGAAGCACAATACCTTGTTGGACGACTTCGCCTATGGGGATCGTTTGAGCGAACTGCTCGAACAAAAATCGGATGCAGAGCTTGTTGGCTTTCAGCTCCAGCTTATCGAGCTTCGAAGAAGGTTGGATTGGTTACACGTCATTAAGGCTGCGAGGGAACTGGAGTTCTATGCCTGTCGTGATGTGTTCAACCGTTTCTGCAATGGGATCATCGCCAATGGAAAGGGTTTCTATTACAGGATAAAGGACAGGCCAGATTACATTGCCGATCTCTTGAAAACAGAACCCATTAGGCTCAAGCTATGTTACTATGAGGAATTCAGCCACATAGCATCTACTATATTCTATGAAAGGTACAATTACAAAAAAGATTGGGACAACTTTTTTATAAAACAGCGCAGGGTCTTGGAGCTTGAAACTAACAGACCACAAAACATAGATCTGGACTTGGAAAAGTAGTCGAAGGGTCAAAGAATTTAAAAAAGACAAACCATTGGGTTCTTTTTTTAGGAGAGATCATTTCTAAAAACAATAGGCATACTTTTTTATATTATTTAAGATTTTTGAAAATTATATTTTTCATATAGTATTTTGCATAATGTAATTAAAGCGATATATTTACCTATCCCCCCTTAAGAATAATTATTAGCTACTTGTGAGTAGATAGTTGTAATAATTGTACGATATCTGGTCATATTAGTAAACTGTTTTTGTTTTTGATTTATGGTTTAATGTGGTAAACATTAAATAATAACAGATGAAAGAGTTTATAAGTGAAAAATTTACGACCACAGTTCAGAATGTCGAAACTTTAGAGGAAGTGATTGATAGCATAATTAGTTTGAAGCAAGATATAGTAAAGGTTGAAATGAGTCCTTATTTTTTTAAGGGATTCCAGTCAAGTATTCAGTATTTTCCTGAAGCGATTGATCTTAACACAAAAAGCTGTAATTTATTAATACTGATAACATATTGGAGATAGTTTTATCTCCAATTTTTTAATTTTTTAGAATATGATAGAAGAAATTGAAGGAGTTAAATTTGTCTTTGCTCCAATCACCGAATCTTTGGAAGGTGAAGTTGTAGATTATTTGGACGATTCAGGTCAAGGTGGCTTGACAACGACCTCAACAAAGACACCTGAAAAGTTTTTAAATGTTTTAGAGAAACTGGCTAAAGGATTTAACAAAAAAATAAAGGCAATGGAAGCTGATTTGACACCTGATGAAATTGAAATTGAGTTCAGTCTAGGAATTAGCAAAAAGATGAATGCATGGATTGTCAATGTTGAAGGACAGGGGACAATGGGGGTTAAAATGAAGTGGATCAAAAAAAAATGAATTAATATGATTGATATCGATTCTCTTGTTAAGATTCTTTTGAACGGAGAAATTACCACTGGTTGGTTTTTTCATCCAACGATTCCTTATATAATATCCAGTGGGCATCAATTCCAAGAGGACACCCAGACAAGAAAAAAAAGAAAATTCAACGTTGAATTTAGAGGAGACCTATACCCTGCTGAACTTATAGAAGATGATTTTAACTCTCATACAGGATATGATTACAGTATATCTATTGTAAAAGGGGTTAAAAACTACGTTCCTATTCCAATAAGCATGACTGATTCACTCAATCCAAGAACAGATGTTATAATGAAGGGATTTTCAAGAAGCTTTGAAGTAGAGGTTCCAATTGCCATCAATGGTAAGTTTCAACAAGACTATAGAAAAAATAATAGCGGTAGTGCAGCTTTAAAGTTTCAAATTTCTGACACAGGAGATCTTAATAAACATGGGTTAAGTGGAAGTCCAATTTGTGTTGTTAAAAATGGTGGAATTCAGGCGTTTGCAATTCAAGTTGAGCAGATAAAAGGCGTAAGTTCCATAAATACTGCATTTGCTTTGAGGAATCTTAACAAAAAAGACTTAATAGGCGACGTTTTGGATTATTATGAATCAGGTAAGCTAGGGTCAACAAACTTTAGAAAGGAAATAAGCAGTTCTAAGCATAAGAAAAATAGATTAGGTTTTATTCTTTTGCCCCCTATGAAGGATAGGAAAAAAAACAATTACGAGCTTTACGTTACCTTCATTAGAAGATGGTTTGATTTTTGGGAGAGGAAACGAGATAAATATGAACAAGATTTTGTTGATATTAATCCTCTTGATATCAAATATTTAAATAAAAAAGATGTTAATTTTAAAAAGCGGTCATCATTTTCAAATGCCATTAACCAATATTTGGTGGGTAACGAGACAAAGAGTGACATTAGATTAGTTCTTGATTTTACTGAAGTATTCGATTTTAATGATTTCACCTTAAGAGATAATTGTTCTCATTTGGTTGGTTTGACCTTAGGGGAAACCAATAAAATAGTTTCAACTGAAGTTTTTGATCTTATAATTCAAATTGACCACAAGTTGAAAAAAGAAACCATTAGGGATATTTTCTATAATCTTATTGAAGACATTATTTTGGATATTAATTTTTTTAATTCTTTTCCAGAATTAAAGATCTCCTTTTATAACAGGAAATTAAAAAAGGAGTTTTCAAAGCTAAAAGTTAAATTTGCTAGCGAGAGGAACTTTAGTTTTTATGGTGACGAGATAGTAGATGAATCGATACGTTATATACCTCTTGGAAGTATTTTACGACAAAGCTACGAGGGAAAATATAACCATAAGCAGTTACAAGGTATTTGGTCAGATTTTGTAAATGACTATATACCTAAAATCTCTAATCATTATGAATCTAACAATGATAGCATCATAGAAGTAAATAATCTCTCGGAGATTATAGTTTTTTTGAGAAATATACCTAAACTGGGAGGGCAATTAAGTAAAAAGAAACTTGAGAAAAAGTTAAGGGGACTTGAAAAGGAAAACATGTTGATATTCGCAATATCAACAAATAGACCAAACAATAAAAATAAAAAAGACTCAATTACCCAACTTTTAACTGGAGATGGAAGAAAAAGAAAAGACTTTAAATTGAAAAATTTTAGATTTTTTAAAGTTCAGGATAATAGATTACTAATCCCTTTTAAGGAAAATTTGACTACAATATTGTTCAAAATAAAAGCAAATAATTAGTAAATGTATTCAGGGATAGTTGAAATAATTGGAATAAGAGAACTTGCAGATATTTCTCCAGATAGATATGCAGAAAAGCTCAATCAATTTTATCAAGTCCTTGAAAATGTATTTCAAAGTTATGATGGATTAAAAGTTTATGGACATAGGGATTACTTCTTTTGTTCCCATGACAATGTACTTGATTTATTGAATTTTATTCAGGATTTCAGAGCATCATTAATGACGACACAAGATATCATGTGCAGAGGCGTGGTAATGAAAGGGGAGTATTCGCTTATGAGGCCTGAGAGTCAAAATATTAAAGATATTGAATTTAAGGTTTTTGATGATTTTACGGCACAATTATATGGTGAATTATATAGCTTAAAGGGTGTAGCAATAAAGATTGCTGAAAAAGTTGTTGTCGATATTGATACTAAAAGATTAGAAGATTACGTGCTTCTTAATTATTATTTAGAAGATTTTGATAATCGTGTATTTGATGAGTTCCATGATTTGAAAATGAAAAATGATCTTGAGTACTCTGAAGTAAAAAAAATATGTCTGGCGTTTGAATATTCAAATAATATTTCTCCAAAATTGGCAAGATATTATATCCCATTATTTAATAATTTAATATTTAGTTGGTTTTATAAAACAGATAGGCAATTGGAAGAACTCATAAAACAAGAATCGAGTAAAGACATCGTGAGGTTCAAAGACATTAATAACCACTTTAAAAATGAGGAATATGCTTATGAGTTGGAAAACTTACTTTACAATGGATACTTCAATAGATTTAAAAAAGTCAAAGGTATCAAGATTATTTACCTATTCTTTTTTAAAAACCTTATGGATTCCAAACTTTTATCAATTGATGGGGATGTTTTGACCCATTTGGAATTTGAGAATTTGTCTTATATAGTCAGAAAAATGAGAACTAATACATGGTTAATAAATTACCTGAAAGAAGACGCCCTATGGGAAGCACCTCGAAGTCTGTTCAATAAGCTATCCAAAAGAAAATTGTTCGGTTTATTACAATAATTTGTGCCCTTATTTAATTAATATTTATAAATATCTCTCTTTGGAAGAGATCACATAGTATTACTTGTTCTAGTTTCTCATTTTATAATAAAACTATGACATTACAGGAAACTAAATACTACAGGTAAATATTTAAAAAATAAACAATTGAATATCATTAATAAGTTATTTAAAAATTAGATAATTAAAAGGGTTATGCAAAAGGGAAGCCCTTTGCCAAGATCGCTTTTGACATTGAACGGTTCAAAAGCAATCTTGCCTCGCTGTCCTAAAAGCCTATGCGACTTAGGTTAGCGAGCCAAAAAAATATCCTAAGTCGATTTCCCCAAATCTTTTAGGACATTTTTTCTAAAGGACAAATAGTAGTTATCTCTTTTTTATGGCTTTTCAATTGAGGTGGCAACAAAATGAATATAGCGTGAGTTAATACCATATAGCTTTCCACCTCTGATCTTGGTTACCAAAGTACCCCCTTGAAGCTTCAGTTTATCCCCCTTCTTCATAGAAAAAATAAGATCTGAATAAGAATCAGGGGCAAATACAACAAGCCCCTCTAATTGCCCAGTTAATTCATTGGTGCTCAGTTCTACATCTTCGCTGGTTACCTCAAATGCAAAATGTCCTTCGGGAATTTTTTTAGTTGAGTACTGCGCCTTTGCAGAAGACTGAGAAAGTAGTTGGCATTCCACAACCACATCCGCACCAATATATTCCTCTGCAAAACTCTCGTTCGAGATTTTGGAAAAGGATACAACGGTTCCCGACGGCACTGACGTACCTGAAGATTCAACAACACGAGTTGCACTACACGAGCAAAACAATAGTCCTATGATTAGGGCTAATAAGGTCAAAGATTTTTTCATAATATATCTGATTTTGTGATTAATAGGGACAAACATAATAAAAATGTTTATATATGATGTAATTTAATTGTGGTAACACGAAATATCTTGAACCCCCATCTTTGTTTGGTATCAAATCAGACAGCAATGGCAAAGCAAAAGAAGAAACAAGAAAAAAAGCTTGATAAGAGAATGATCAAGGTCGCTGAAAAGCTAGAGAAGATGAGAATCGAAAAGGGTTATACATCCTACGAGAACTTTGCCATCGAACATGGTATCTCGAGAATGCAGTACTGGCGTATGGAAAAGGGAACTAATTTTACTTTTGAAAGCCTCCTCAAGATATTGGATGCCCATAAGTTGAGTTTAGAGGAATTCTTTATGGGAATGAATAAATGAAAAAAGGCAATACAGTTATGCATTGCCTCTTTTTGATTTAACTTATTTAATTTTATTTCATCTCTAAATTCTCTAAAAAATCTCTTCTCGCTTTAAGCATAGGTGATTCGCTTTCTGAATATAAAAAGTCAGCTATTTTATCCATTAAAGGTCGAATTTCTCTAATCAATTTTCTACGATTATCATCTTCTATTGCATTTTCATTAATGGCTTTGAAAATGAATACATCGATAGGAACCTCAATTCTTGAACATATCTTTTCTAACGTATCTAAATTCAAAGATTTTTTATTATTAATTATCTCCGAATAAAAAGAATTAGAAATACCACATAGGGAAGAGAAATCCTTCTTATTCAATCTTTTCTCAAGTCGTATTGACTCGAGAGTCTCTGAAATGTTTAGTTTTCTAGTATCCATTTTGTTTTATTTTAATTTGTGTATTTGTGCGTATGTAGTTATCACAAATAACTTGACTGACACCCAAGTTATTGTTACGTGTTTCCGTAAAATATTATATGTAATTAGCCCTTTTGTCAATATAAATATAGGGACTCTCTTTTATTTTGAAGAGTCCCTATTTGTTTTTTAAGTTTTAATATGCTTTCTCATATTCTAAAACTAACTCATTAAATTGTCTCAAAATTATTTGACAATTCTCTAAAGCTATTCCCGGGTCTGCATGATCTCTAATTATTTTATCAGCTGAGAGGGAACACTGTATACTCAAATTGAGTAAATCTCTTTTGAACTTCTCATCGCATTGGTTTTCAATTAAAAAGGCGCCTATACTGCTTCCAATTGCTTTGAAGAGCTCGCTTATCTCGTAAATGTTGTTCATTTGCTTTCATTTTACGATTTATATGTTATGCAATATAAGAAAAAAATTATATGATAGCGAAATATTTTAATCTAAAAATGAAATTTGCTTGGTTTTTCTAATCTTTTTGAGTTCAGAAAGTCGCTTTTTCATTTTGACTTGCTGGGTTTTCTCCAGTTTGTTCTTCTCAAGTACAGTAGAGAGCACTCAGATATATACCCATTTAACAGACCAACTTAAAGCACATGCCTAGAGAGAAGATATACGATACATATTTATTTGAGCAGGGATATGCACGATCAACGATCGATAGTTACCTCAATGCACAATCCAAATTTACCCAGTGGTATGACTATAATAGCTATGATCCTTGTTATATTGATTACAAAACTTGTTTACTTTATGTCAAGGATATTCAGCGACCGAGCAAAGGCAAACAACTTTCCAAAAGATCGGTAAGTCATCAGGTAGGTCCCCTAAAGATTTACTTCAACTACCTTATTGATGAGAATTACCGTGGTAATAATCCATTTCAGAATATCAATATTAGAGGTGTAGGGCGTAGCATAAATCACAATCTGTTGGAATACGTGGAATTAGAAGATCTGTTCTACAGTTACAAAACCCACAATATCGAACTACCCAACTGTCCGCATGTTGCCATTCTGGATAAAGTGGTCATTGGATTGATGGTTTATCAAGGTCTAGATGCCAAGGCTCTCATGAGCCTCAAGATGGAACACATACTGTTGGAAAAGGGAAAGATTTATATCCCATCTATCAGAAAGACCAACGTTAGAGAACTCGAGCTAAAATCGCCACAAATGCTATCTCTGCACTGTATCTACAAAATGATAGAGCTATATTACAGGATAAGATACGATGCTACACGGACGATCTATTTCCCAGTAACAGTAATCGTTCAGGGGTATTTCTGCACACACTTTCCAAACGCCTTGGAGCCATCAATTACAAAGTCAAGGATGCCAAACAGATTAGAGCATCTGTCATTACCCAATGGCTAAAACTTCACAATATCAGAAAAGTGCAATATTATGGTTGGTCATCGTTATATTTCTTCTACTGAAAAGTATCTTCAGAATGATATTAAAGGTTTAAAGGAAGTTATCGAAAGTTTCCATCCGATTAACTAATTTTTTTACTTGCTTAAATATTCTATATAAAATAATGTATATTTATTCATTCCCTTAATTAATACATACGATTGCATAGCATTTACCTAATTGCAATTGGTTGACAAAACATATTAT
>Ga0160421_1000127_pt1 | contig 34956 bp, 45 predicted proteins | sample TAMARWmetagpilot_FD_108195 | JGI IMG/M metagenome (GOLD analysis project Ga0160421, IMG submission 108195) | Phycosphere-associated microbial communities from TAMU algal ponds, Corpus Christi, Texas, USA - TAMU ARW-7 10/27 metagenome pilot | ecosystem: Engineered > Artificial ecosystem >... | reverse complement strand
GAGAAGCGCTTCTCAAGGTCCTCCAGTGACTCTCCATATCCCGGCAACATCTTCTCCTTGGCGATGTCGCGAGCGGTCTCTAGTGCTGCTTGTCTCATTTCATGTTCTCCGTTTCTGAGGGATGCCCGGTGATTGAAGGCTCACCGGGCAAGGCCATCTCAGAGGCTCCTAGAACGGAACCTCGTCGTCATCAGCAGTGCCGCCCTTGGCATCAGACTTGTCCGCAGTGGACATGTCAGCCTTGGCCGCGCCATCAGACACCATGGCGTTGAACGCCTCAGCCTCTTGGAAGAGTGAGTCCGCAGGAGCATAGCGGCACTCCTTGGCCGTCTCTGCGTCAAACTCGATCTTGAAGTTGTGGTACTTCTGGCCCCGCTTGTTCTCATCGCGGAACGTCGTGAGACGATAGCGGTGAGCCCAGAGAGGAAGGCGGATCTTGCGACCGCCGTCCAGCGCAAGAACCTGAGAGGACGCCTTGGTCATCAGCTTCTTGTACTGCTTGAGCTTGGTTGATGTGAACGACACGACAACGCGCTCAAAGCCGCCATCGTCATCCAGCAGGAGCGCATAGAGATAGATCGTCTCAACGAGCTCATGCTTGCCATCCGGCCCGCACCGGGGGTTCAGTCGGTCCTCAGCGGCGTCCAGCGCCTCTGTGACAAACTGCGAGTCAGGCTCGTGAATCGCAACCAGACCACCGCCGTCATCGACAGGGACCCACTCGACATACACACGCTGACGCGCTACAGGAATGATTGCAACACCATCCGCACCAGGATAGACCGTCTCCATCACATTGTTGTAGAGGTCTCCCGCTGCGCCGTCACCGTTGCCGACCACCTCAGAGTTGGCCTGTAGCAGGTTCAGGAATGGGATTGCGAGCTCTGAGGAATCCATGCCCTCAAAGCCTGTGGCACCGTCATAGCCATCATAGGCCGCTACTGCGCCGGAGGTGGCTTCCTTCTTTGCCACCGCTGTACTACTCTTACCAGCCATTTCTTACTCCTTCTATGGCTTCTTCAACTGGGATTTGAGAGGCCCCATGCCTCATCCGGTGGTTGTCTTCGCACGACGAACTCGCCGCACTCCCAACAGTTCCATCGGAATCTCCGTGCCCTCCTCAAGCTGCTCTCGAACCCAAGAGGAAAGCGTTGAGGGGTGAACACCGCGCTCGAAGCGACCCGGACGAGAGGCTCCTGCGATCATCTCGCGCGCCGCCTTCTCCTCGTCCTCACCCTTCCCGAACGCAAATATCGCCTGACGCTTCACAAGCGCGCCATGGCCGTTGTCTTCAAGCCAGTCCCAGGCAGATTCACGGTCGTCCTTCTTGGGCGACGCTGAGACCTTCTCCTCGATCTTGACCTTGACGCCGGACTTGGTGGTGAGCTCCTCGACCTCCATGTCTTCCATGCGCTCTGGGATCTTGACCTCTCGCAGCTCTCGTGCAGCGGCCTTGGCCTTCTTCAGCTCTTCTTCAAGACGCTCGACCTCCTCGTCGGCTCTCTGAAGATCGTCCACCAGCCCAGATATGACAGCGATGGCGTTGTCGCCCGCGCCGGACTGTTCCTTGGTCCAGTTGTCCCAGTCGTTGCTCATGCTGTCACAAACTCCTCTCTGTGGCGGGCCAGGATCGTGTCCCGGAACCAGTTTCCGCCTGTTCCTGTGTCGGGGAAGCCCAGGTCAACATGGGCGCTGAACATCTCAATTGACATGCCCTCGTACGGCGTGTGTCGAATAAGCTTCTTCTCACCTGTCTCAGTGTGGCGGGCCTCATGCCAGATCTTGCAGACATCGTCGTCACAGTCTGTCTCAGTCCAGTACTCCCAGTACTTGTAGGTGAATCTGTGCTCTTTGGTTTCCATGATTACTGCTCCGTTTCTGAGAGCATGCATGCCCGACCGTCCGACAGAAGTAAACTAAGAAATATCTGCCTCAACAGGAACGTATCTTCCCTGATGTCCGTTCCACTGCAGCATGTTGACACGACCATCGTTGATGTCAGCAGCAATCGAACACGCAAGTGCCATCAAGATCGGATTGCCAATGCAGAGGATGAAGTCGTCGTCTCCATAGTTCTCCAACTTGACGTACAGCTCCTCGATTATGGGCTCAGGGTTGAATGGCTTCGCAGTCGGAGACAGCAGCTCAACCAGCTCACCATGCTCCTCAGCGGGTGTGATGTCGAACACAGGCTCTATCTCACCTGTGTCTCGGTTCCGGCGCTTGGCCAGCTGGACTACATAGACGTGAGCCATTCTCTTCCCTCGTCACCCAACACAGACTGGGCGATGTCGTTCTTCTTCAACAGAGCCTCTGTGATGCGCTCGTCGATGCTGCCAGGTGCAACGATGTCAATATAGCTCACAGGATGCTCCTGGCCAATCCGGTGCGCTCTGTCTTCTGACTGAAGACGATCGGTCAGCTTGAAGGAGTTGCTGTAGTAGATGACCGTCGTGGCAGCGTGGAGCGTGAGACCAGTGCCTGCAGCTGCGGGGTTGGCGACGAACCACTTGGCATCTCCATTCTGGAAGCGTTCAATAGCATCCGCCCGATCTTCTGTCGAAGTTCCTCCATCATATCGAACCGCACTCTCTCCAAGTGCCTCACAAATGCTGTCGATGTCTCTTCGGAATCGAGCCCAGATGATGGCCTTGCCTGCGACACCCTCACACACGTCCTTGAGGGCGTTGAGTCGAGGGTTTGTCTTGAAGGAGTGCCAGACTCCCTCGTCTGGGTCCACAGGAAGGTATCCGCAGGTGATCTGCTGAAGTCGCAGCAGGCGAACGATTGCAAGCTGGGCTGTGACAAGCTCGCCGGAGTCCAGCCAGAGCATGAACTCTTCTTTGATCTGCTCATACATCTTCTCCTGTTCTGCTGTGAGTTCGAAGTAGCGATAGCTGTACAGCTTCGGAGGAAGATCAAGTGCGTCCTCCTTGGTCACACGTGAGACGTGCGGAGCCAGGATGCCATTGAGCTCATCAACGTTGCGATAGCCAACACAGTACTCATACTCTCTTCCATTCTCCCCGGAGGTGGCCTTGCGCCACACCCCGAAGTAGTGCTTGAACGCGGCATACGCGCTGAAGCCATGCGGGTGCCAGAAGTCGGCCTGCAAGAACTTCATGATGGTGTAGACGTCCAGCGGTCCATTGGCAACAGGTGTCCCCGTGAGCACACGACGGTATGGGGCATACTTGCTGGCAGCCAGGAGCGTCTTGGTGCGCTTGGCGCTTGGCGCCTTGATGTAGTGGGCCTCGTCCAGCACGAACAGACAGCGCCGCTTCTCGAGAAACTTCTTGGCGTAGGGCTTGCCTTTCGTTGTCATGAAGGCGTTGTACGACATGGCAAGGAACGCGAGCCCAGGTGTCTCGAGGCACAGCTTCTGTCCGGCCTGGTGAAGCTTGGTACCAGCCTTGCCTGAGTGGTAGCAGAACGGCTGCACAGGCACGTCGGATGGCATGTGAGCGGGAAGCTCCTTCGAGATCCAGTTGGTGTGCACCCCGTTGGGCGCGACCACGAACACAGCATCGATCAGCCCCTGTCTGTACAGCCACTGGGCGGTGTCAATTGTGAGCTTGGTCTTGCCAGTGCCCTGCTCCCACAGGATGGCGCGCATCTCCTCTTCGCGGGAGATGTCCCACTCTGTGCGCTGGTGCTCGAAGGGCTCGAATGTGAACTGCATCTATGTCTCGCTTTCTTGCCGTGAACTGTAGGCTGATCTCGGCTCCGAGCGATACGCCCAGGAGCGCTCGTGATGTCGATTGTTGCCAAAGGGAGTAAAGGGGAGTAATTTTCCTGTTAACCAAAGTAGCCTAAACCACTGAAAATAAAGGCTTTACTCCCCTTTACTCTATTTACTCTATATAAAAGTAATAGAGTTAGTTTCCTGCGACAGCGGTCGGATGGAAAGATGGAGAGCGATGGGGAGTATTCAGAGTAAAAGGGAGTAGCACCCTGTAATTGCTAGTGTTTTGCTACTCCCTATGGAGTTTGAAAGGGGAGTAGGCTACGCCCGATATCTTCCGTTCCACACCGTCAGCATGGTGCGGCATCCGTTCGGATAGGTCAGAATGTGACTGATGGAGTGCCCAGACGGACCTGACATGAACGCAAAGTCGAGGTGGCAGGCACCTGCCGACCACACGTCATTGTCGATTGTTGCAGTGTGGTCGTGACCCTTGTTGATCTTGCGACCCAGCTTTGTGAGGTTGCGTGTGGAGCCACGAGCACCATTTGGACCCTCGTCACCATGCAGGGAGAACTCGATGCCCACCAGCTCGAATGGCTCATCTGGCTTGAGGAACTCGATGCCCTCGTTCAGTCCGGAGCGCTTGAGAGCCCACTCGCTGTACTGCCACTGCTCTTCTGACTCCATGGCCTCGATGCGCGCAAGCCATGCGGTGAAGAAGTGCTTCGCATTGAGAAGGTCGTCCTTCCAGTTGGCGTCGTCAAGCCACTTCTCGCCATGCCGGTCGTGGTTCGAGTTGACAACGTACATCTGAGTGTGTCTTCCGGCGTCGTCGAACTCGTTTGCAACCTGTGCGGTCAGGCTGTTCTCGCCATCCACACTCTCCTCGCCACGCAGCATCTTCTCGTACATGCGCGAGGGAACCTTCATCTCATGGTGTGATCGCGAGCGGAACGAGAGCAGATCGTGCATGAACTGATTCTCAGGCTCCAGGTCTTCAAGAATGGCGCAGCAGTCGCCAATGACCTCTTCCTCGATCTCGGCTGCATGAACGTCGCCCCAGTTGATGGCAATCGGACGAACGCCCCGAGTGATCTTTCCATCGTAGCGAGTTGTCAGATCATAGAAGACGCCGCTCTGATCAGCCTCTAGCTGACGCACCCACCAGTTGCCGACCGAGTCCACCTCGACGAGCAGCGCGCTGTAGGAGTGCCAGAACTCGGCCTTCAGGCCTGCCCGCTTCTGAATGTAGTTGCGCTGAGTCACAGTGCCAGTCGTCCAGTTGAACTTGGTTGGCTCCTTCTTCAGCGATGCGACAGAGCGCATTGCCAGCTTTGCATGCGGGAAGATGCCCGACTCTCGACGGGTGTATCCCTCCAGCGATGTCAGCGGAGAGCTGTCTGTTGGCAGGATGTTCATCTCAGAGCACCAGACGAGCCCAGGAGCAAGTCGATATCTCTCTGGGCGACCCGGCCCATCGCAGAAGTGCGGTGCCAGGTGATCGTCGTACCAGCAGGATGCAAGGTCGTCCTGGGTTGGCGCGTGTCCCACCTTGACCGACTTCGCATTCGCATAGGATGACTTGTTGTAGGTGTATCGCGCGACCATGATCTCGGCCTTGAGATCCTCGGCGGCCAGCAGCAGGTTGTTCCAGAATGCCTCGTGAACAGGCGTGTTGTTCTGGGCACTCGTCAGGATGTAGCGCTTGACACGTCCATCCTCCGGAAGGGGAAGGTCCTTGGGCTCTCGGTACTCGACGCGCCCACCAGCCGTTGGCAGGTGCATGTTGTTCTTGCGAAGAATCTTCTTGAGTGTGGCATGCCCAATGCCAAACTGCTCCATGGTGGCATTGACTGCCCTGTCATTCTCCAAGTAGAAGGCGCATATGGCCCCCTCGTCGTGGCCGGGCCTGCTGGTGTCAATGTTGTGCTCAGCCAAGACCCTGCGTATTGTCCGCTCACCGTATGGGAGCTGTGCGAAGGTTGCTGCCAGCGTCCCCTCTCGACGATAGGTGTCGACGACGAGTACCTCGTCCACCTCCGTCTCGCTCTCCTTGCGAAGATCTCCTGCGTACTTTCGGACGGTTTCCGCGCCCACTTGGCAGATGCGAGCTGTCTCAGCTGCGTTCTGCTTTTCTGAGAAGACGCGCCGAATCTCAGCGATCTTCTGCTCAGTTAGTTGTGACAATTAGCTGCCTCCGTTGGACCATGACTGGAAGAACAAAAGTATAGCTGTCGCAAGCGCTGTGCCCAATGCTGACAGGCCTCCCCATAGCACTCTTCCTGTCACCTTTCCCGTGCCCAGGCGGAGGCGACGGAGGTAGGCGAAGTCCTGCTGCATCTCGAGAGCGTTCTCATGGTCGATCCCAAGAGTCGTCAAGACACGACGGACGCCATCAACGACAGCGTCCTCAACCTCATCTTTTGTAATTGGGTCACTGCTCATCCGTCAACTCATCCCGATAGTAGGTGAGTTGGTCCATGGCATCCTGGGCCCATCTCACGATCTCTGCAAGATTGAGAGATAGCCGCTCAACATCTTCAGGGCTCGCGACAAACACCTCTTCATTCAATGATTCACCCGGCTTTAGAGCACGGAACTCAATTTCAGCGAACTCAATCGGATCCGGAAGAGGAAGCGGTGGCTTCTTGGGCTCGGGAAGTTCGATCGGGACAGTCCTGACCTCCACCGGAGGTGGCACACTCGAGCAGGCTGCCAAGCTCATTGACAATAGAACTAGCAGCAGTCCCAGCTGCGGCAGGATCGGAGGCGGCAAGCGCGTTGAGATCGACTGCGTCAAGCTCCTCAGCCAGTCTAGAGACTCGTGCCCGATTGGCAGCGGCTCTTGTCTGTAGGGTTGCAACATCATCACCAAACTCTTCTAGCGTCGTCTGGAACGAGAGGATTGACTGCTGCGCCGCGTCGAGCGTCTCCGACTGGAGCGCGAGCCCCGCTTTGAGCTCTTCGACCTGGACTTCGAGGACTTCCCTGGCATTGATGGCATCCTTGTAGTTGAAATACAGTCTGCCAAGCGTACCCGCAATCGCGACAATCGCCAAGCCCCCAGCTATTGTGCGCCAGTTTGCCACTGCACCCCAGAAGATCTTTCCAATCATCATCATCTTGATGCCTGTCCTCCACCAGCTGTGTTGATGTGCTGCCATGTTGCTCCGAACACATAGGAGCCCAGGGAGGCGCCAATCGTCAGGAAGGCTGAGGAGATGGCCGTGCGGGCTGTCTCTGTGTCGTTTCCGGACCAGAGGACGTATGCGATGACGGCCATGCAGAAGCCGACAATCACAATCATGAACCTGCGTCGATGGCGAAACAGATCCTTCTGTGTGACGATGTCAGTCTGGGAGGAGCTCATAGTGTGGTCCGTCCGGGAAGGCTCGCTTGCCCTCCTCCAGCTTGCGTTGAACATAGTCGGCCTGGGCCTGTCTCAGGGACTGGTTGAGGCCGTTGATCTTGATCCATGCACCACCCCACCGGATGGGGACATCAAGCTCCTCTGCGGCGATCTGCATGGCGTCTGCGATGTCGTATATGGGCTCCCACTCCCAGCGCGGTTGGCCATCGATCCACGGCACGAGGTCCACGGCGTGGCCGAAGCCGTCCGACTGCTTCTGATGCTTGGAGATCTTGTGATATCCGTCCAGCTGGCTCGCCTTCTTTCGGAACAGGCGGTTCTGTCGCCGCGCTGATCGAACGCCCTCGAAGACTGTGAAGTCGCTGTCAGTGAGGACGATGGCTCGCTTGACGACAGCCACCATTCGTGGGTGAACGCCCATGAGGCGCATCTTCGATCGGGCTCCCAGTCTGTATCCCATCTTGTTCTCCTAGTTCACAATCGTTATGACAGGCTGGGGTGGTGTCGAGGGTGCAACCCCACCCTCTTTCAATACTACGTACACTGACACCTTGGAAAGGTTCGCCTTTGCGGCAGTTGCAGCGTCCAGCATGACAGCATAGGCGCTGGCTTTTGAGACGTTCGCCTGATCAGCTGTTGGCTGCTTCAGAACTGCATAGGCGCTGGCTTTTGAGACGTCGGACATGGCTCTCTACGCCGCCGAGACCAGCAGCAGCTCCATTCCGTTGATGTCTGCGATTGTCCACTCGAGTGCCGTGGCCAGGTTGGTCTCGTACACCTCGTAGTGTCGGCCGAAGCCCGCTCCAAGCGTCTGTGCAGCGTTCAGAACGTCTCCAGAGCCCGTTTTGAGGCCCATCTGCACCCCTGTTGGGCCACCACCTGAGTTGCGTCCTCTGGCGCCCACGCACACGGCGAGGGGTGTCAGCCCCTGGGCTGTTGCTGTGAGGTCGCCCAGAGTGAAGGCGGCGCGCTGGCCCGCAGTGTCTGAAGCAAGGACTGCAAGGTCATCCAGAGTGACTGCATTGATGTCTGTGACCGCACCGCCGGACCACGTGTTCTCGGTTCCTGCTCCTGTGATCTCGAGAGTGGCAACTCGCATCTCAGTTGTCTGCTCGTCCGCCACTATCAACTCACGGAATCCCTGACCGTTGGTGGTCTCGTTGCCACCAGGTCTCACGCTGGTGAACAGAAGCGCGCCAAGTCCGGCAATGCTGCTGTCGATATTGCCAGAGTAGTTGGCGATTGAGATCTTGTCGAAGAACACGTCAATCGTGCCAGTTCCATCACCGTTTATTACGAGGTGCACGTCCACCTGCATCTCGCTGTCGGATGGGAGTCCAAAGGAAACGCCCTGGTTCACGTATGATCCTGAGACGTTGACCTCGAACTCCAGTGATCCATTTTCCTGATCAAAGCGGAAGATGCCCAGATCGTTGACCTCGTCTCGACACTCGAAGAACTGTCTGTCAGTCGAGGAGCCCAGGGGAGGGAAAGTTGTTACAAAGTGGATCCACACGTCGGTGGGCTGTGCGCCATCAAGGACGGCCACCGCGCCGTTGCGAGGGTTTGTGACTCCGTCGCTGCTCGTTCCTGACAACACCAGGATCTGAGCGCGCTGAAAGTCGGCATCGTTCTCGGTTGCGGAGCTGTCAACTGTGCCACCGATGGTGGTGAAGGACTCGAACTCGTTCGCAGCAAACAGGATTGTCATGGCTTGGTTCCCTGCAGTGTGATTGTGATGTCGGCAAGAGTTGCGTCAGGCGCGGCAGGGGCCACCACCTCGAATGTGTCGCCGATGGCAAAGTTCTGCCCGGATGCGACCGTGAATGTTCCCGTGGTCGCTCCGATTGCGAAGTTGAGTGTTCCGATTGATGCACCATTCTTCTGAAGATCGAAGTCTGTGGATGCAGTGGCTGCAACTCCTGAGACGGCCAGAGAGCCAGCAAGATTCACAGATGTGTCAACGGCCTGTGCAAACAGGAGCCTTGAGAGAACCTGACTCGCAACAGGCACACCAGGAAGATACAGACCATAGTCTGCAAGTGAGGAGCCACCTCCCCCACCAGAAGATCCGCCACCATAGGACTTAACGTCTGTGGCATCAGAGTGTAGGAGAAGCTGCTCGCCATCTGCAACATCAACTGATGCACCGCCACCGCCAGTGACCTGGACCGTGGCCGTCTGTCCGGACTGATTGTCAACTGCGAAGAGGCGCTCGTTGGCTGGCACCTCAAGATTGTAGGCTCCAGCTGGAGCACCTGTGAGGGCGAGAACAACCGCGCGGTTGAACACGGCTGCTGCCACGGCAATGGTTCCTCCAGCAGCCGTGTCTACGTCCGAGCTTGCATTGCCTGCATTGTCAAGGGCGACGATGGCCTCGTTGATTGTCACAACCTTGTTGGACTGTGACTCTAGAACCTCTGTTATGCCAAGATTCGGTGTTGCCATTCTATGTCGTCTCCAAGGTCACATCACCGGGGAAGCCCCGGCCCACGACCGCACTGATCTGATAAACTACTACACTCAACTGCGCTGGAAGGCTACCGAAGTCAGTCGCGATATCGGCAGCTGCGTAGTTGACGGTCTCCGTGGCCGATGCGAGCGTTCTGAGCACAGTCCCTCCTGGGCCGTCCAGAATGTCAACCTCGTAGGACTCTGACTGCTCGCTGAGCGGAACGTCACCAGAGAGCAGGAAGTCGTCCTCCCCACCAATCCGCGTTCGGCGCACCCAAGAGAGGTCAAGCCCAGAGGCACCGTCGTCAGCAAGCGCGATGTGCACGGGAGAGTAAGGCTTGAGATCTCGGCCCGTGTCAGTGTAGCTCACGTCCTCCGCGTCCTCATAGAGCTGTCCAATTGTGACAGGACGATATGTCTGGGTGGAGTTGATGATGGATACAGCCTCGCTGAAGATGTCTGTCACAGTTGCATCCAGAAGATAGACTGCGTCCCCAACCTGATGCCCAGAGGCGAGGGCGTCGGTTCCTCGTCGACCGCGCAGCAGACGTGAGACCTCCACAGTGTCTGTGTCCACGATTGTTGCGTTGGCGAACTGGAGATACTCGATGTTGCCATCTCGCACGATTGCGAGCAGGTTGCGACCAGCCAGAACATCGTCGTCATCAACTGACTCGAACGAGTCAATGCCCTGTGTCACTGTGATCTGGAAGCTCTCTTCCACGAAGCGATTGACAGTCTCGTCCATGTCCGTGGGCGCGGTCTCCAACACACCGTGTGCAGCACCCTGCAGCTGCTTGCCAACCTCGCTCACGGTCGACGAGCCAGTCTGTCGGAACAGGATTACACCGGGCCATGTGGGTTGTCCATTGGATGCCCAGTACGTGACGGTCTGCTCCTGGCCAGCACTGTCCTGATCTCGAAGCAGTGGACCGTCGATGATGAACACCAGGGAGTCGCCCGTGTTGGGGATGTTCGCCTGGAAGTGGTTGTCAGATCCAGCGCCTGTGATCTCAGACAGATAGAGCCCCGTTGTCTCAACGACCTGCTCCATCTCGATGTTGAAGTTGGCACCGATGTCTGCACGGCGCATGCGACCCTCAATGGTGTCACCGTTGTCAAGATTCAGAGTTATGACGTCTCCAGCATCTAGATGCAGGTATCTCTGAGGCAGTCTGGAGCGAACACGCTCTCGCTCGGCCCATGCTGCATACAGCTTCACCTGTGCCGATTGTCGAGGAAGGTCAGGGTCGCAGGCGCCATTGTACGCAAAGCTGTCAACTGTCTGAGAAAACTGCGTCACAGATGATCTCTCGTCCGCTTGGACCGACTCCTGGTAGTCGAGATCGATGTCTCGGTAGCCAACCTCGAACCGTCGAGGCAGCTCGTCCTCCTCGATGAAGGCTCTGAGATATGGCTCGCCCTCGTTGTCCTGCGTGGGAACCAGATCTGCCTCTGGAATTGTCTGGGCGCTGGCACCACCACGCGGGAAGAACTTCAGAACAAAGTCGCTCTCCACCACCTCGATCTCAAGCAGGTCAAGGAGTGGGCCGACGGCGTCAGCAGCCGTTCCTCTCTCAGTGACAATCAGGGATCTCAGGCCAGCCTTCGAGGTTGGCACCTGGGAGACATCTATGTCGCTCTCTGACAGCCCAGACCGGAGACACATCTGACGCACGACGCTCTGTGGGTCCATGTCCGATCCACCCTCAGCGCCGAAGGCGAGAGTGTATTGGAAGTATCCCGTTGGACCAAGTCCAGGGTTGGAGTTTGCCAGATAGAAGCTGTCGCTTGGCCCGTGCCAGAATATTGATGTGAAGTTGTTGATTGAGAAGCTCAGAACTTCTGGATTGCTGTCCGAGCCATCAAACACCGTGCTGCCATCATAGAGGTCATCAACCTCCCCAGTGGTCAGATTTATTGATATCACCCTCTGAGACCTGGCCCAGGCCCACGTGCCTCCATCCAGCACAAGGCCACCTGCCACATTTGGCTGGGGAAGGAATGCCAGGTTCTGTGAGATCCATGATGTCACGTTGTTGGTCGACCATCTCCACATGAAGTTGCCTGTGTCCGTGGCGATGGCCATGATCAGACTCTTAAGGGTCGTGTCGTAGTGAAGCTGCATGCTGAACGTTGACAGGTCAAAGTTCACAGCTGAAGCATCGATCTCACTCGGCAGGAATGTTCGGGCCAGAACAACTCCGCCAGAGGTTGCCCTGTAGAGCTTGATCTGCGTGGCAGAGTAGATGGCCACGAAGGCCTCCCCTGTGTCCCCAGAGACAGGGTTGGTCACATCCTCGCCAGCCACCGTGAGAATGTCAGCAAGAAGCGGCGCGTTTGGTGTTGAGCCAGATGGTGCCGTGGTGAAGTTGAGAAGCTCAAAGCCCTCATCCGAGAAGACATCATTCAGCTTTCTCATCAGCCATATGTCCTGAGCGATGCCAGGAATGGGCGCGACCGCTGCCACCCTGCTGAGAGGTCTGGTGATCTTGATCTGCGACAGATCTACAGCAGACCACTTGGCGATGTCTCGTCCGAGTGACGAGGTGGTTGGGGCGACAATCAAGTTGCCATCATTTGCAATTCCAACGAGAGCGTTGGAAACGCTCGGTGGATCCAACTCTCCGAGCTTGAGCCCTGTGTTGGGATCAAATACCAACCAGTCTTCAGATGACGAGTTTGGGACACCAGCCCTGCCATAGGCTCTACCAGTGAGTCGGTCGAACAGCGTCACCCCACCAGCTCCTCCAGCATCTGTGAGGAGGGCATGGTCCTCTCTCTGAAGCGCTGCAACCACGTCGCCTGAGAACACCTCGAACGAGAATGCCGGAATCCGATTGCCAAAGTTGGCCAGCGGGAAGCGCTCGAAGACGATGTAGCAGATGCCGCGATAGGCGGGTGTGTTGTTGACCCCAACGCTCTCTTCGATCAGAGGATCAGGTAGCTGCGTCTCTGAACCAGTGTAGAGCCGGAACTGAAGGCCATCGATCTGCTCGCCATTGAATGCATCGAACACAATCTTGCCATCAGCCCAGATGCGAGACACAGACTCGATTGGTCCCTCGCAGATCAGAGCTGCCAGATCCACATAGTACAGGAATGTTGTCGTCGTGGTCTGCTGCTTGGGCGATCCCTTGCCACCCGTTGTCTGAGTCGTGGTCGACTTCTCTTCAACAATGTTGTTGGCCCAGATGATGTTGCCCAGGTAGCGATCCTGACCAAAGCCAAACGGGATCTCCTTGTCGTACTCAGACGAGGTGATTCCGAACTCGCTGGTCTTTCCCTGCGAGGTGCTGATCTTGGTTGTTGGAAGAAGAAAGCCCACTACGCACCTCCCTCAATCTTGGGGAAGCGCAGCACATGCGTGATGTCCGGCACCCAGACCGCGAGTGGCTCCTCAACCACCTTCCGGCGGAGGGCGTAGCCATGGATGTAGTGATCCTCGCCACGCTTCTGACTGAAGAAGCCACAGTGACATGGGAAGCCACTTGCTCGGGTGAGAATGACATCGCCAGGAAGTCTGTGTGTGAACGGCACGTCCACCATGCCAGCTGCTCGGAAGTACTCCACGAACTTGTCGCCAGATGTTCGTCTCGGATAGTTGTTGGGGTTGGTGTCCTGAAGCCCAAACTTGGAAGCGACGACAATGATCAGTCCGGCACAGTCGATGCCGTGCTCGTTGCGGCCCTGATGGCGCCATCGAGTGCCGATCCAGCGGCGAGCTTCTTCTACAACATCATTGCGCATCTGGATATGTCAGGACAAAGTCCCGCCCCGGTGTGTCAGGCTCACCTCTGAAGTTGAAGATGTTGCCGTTGGAAAATTCTATTGAGTTTGCCATCTGAAACTTGCTCACACAAGTTCCACGTATGCGGTCGCATCCAGGATGTATTGTGAACACGTTGCCAACTCCGATGTCGAATGGCATGGGAAGAAACAGCGTGAGAGTGAGAGTGGCCTCGTCCCAGTCCTTGACCTCCATTGAGAGACCTGCGTTGGCACCGGACTCAAATGTGATCTGACCCTGATTGAACCAGTCGTCCACAGCTCTGGGCTCTGTCACGTTGAGAACCAGAGTTCTTCGATCAGAAGCGGAAATTACGGAGCCATGTCGCGTCCATGCCTCATGGGCCTTGAACATTGCGGTTCCATCGGTTGTGTCATCTCCCACAACGGTGCTGTACACGGGCTGACTGGCGTCAGTCTCTCCCGCAGCGACGCACTCGTACACCAGGTTGCCGTAGATCTCGCTGGTGGTCCCTGGAGCGACTGGAACACGCACAAACTGGCCCACCTCATACTCAGTGGAGCGCTGTATGACATCCGGCGACAGAGGAATCTTGCAGCGATTGTCGCCCAGGAGGGCTCGACAGGTCGGAGAGGTCTTCTCAACAAGGCGGCGCTGCAGAACTGTCTTGAGGGACTTGAGCTCAGTCTGGAAGCGACCTGATCCTGAGACTGTGACCTCGCCGAGCAGTCCACGCTTCAGGGCCAGAGCTCCCTGTGTGAGATCTCTGTAGTTGACCATGAAGATCTTGAGGTCTGCACCATCGTAGAGGCTGGCACGAACATCCTCCTTGGAGATGCCAGAGCTGTTCAGAAGACCGTTTATCTCAGCGGTGTCCACCTCGAAGCCTGTCTTGTTCTCAACCGCTGTTCTGTCAAATCCATCGACGGATGTGTAGCGTCCACCACCAATTGTGATTGAGCCCACGGCGATGGGTGGGATTTCCAGTGCGACATCAAGCTCAGTGAGTCGGACCACCGTGCCATCCAGACGTGTGATCTCCCAGCAGGTTGTGAGGGTTGTGGCCTCTCCCTGGATGTGATCCAGGAGCGTGGTTGAGATCATCTTCATGGATTCAGCTCGACAAGATCCTGTCTGAGCTCGACGATGTTGACATTTGGTATCGAGCCAGCGTCCACGTACTGAAGTGCCACTTCCAGATCATCCTCATCGAAGCGAACTGGAACATCGAACTCAAAAGATGCTGTCACCACCACACCAGCGCCTGGAGGGGAGCTGAACGTGACGACACCTGTGGCATGGTCGATGGTGAAGGCAGATGTCTCAACGCCGTCCAACTTCACAACAACAGTTCCCATCACGGGCTTTGTGATGGGTCGGTTGTAGACAAAGCCAGCAGGCTCATACTGCTTTCTGAGTTGGAACTGAGTGATTGTGCCATCGCCTGTCCCAAGGTTCTCATCCACGGCGATGTAGTCCAGCCAGTCCTTGAAGCGAAACCCAAAGAGACGCCCGTTGCGAGCGAGGAAGAACTCCAGGAGAGCCTGATAGTCCTCCTGCTTGCGAATACCATACCCGATGTTCCACTCGCCGCGCGACTGCTGCCAGTCACCGTTGCGCTGCTCGTGACCGGATGAGAGCACTGTGATGGTTGTCTTGAAGCGCGGACCGCCACGAGCGCCACGCTCGTAGTCGGGGTCAAGTCTCACGTTGTGAAATGTCATTGTCTACGCGCTTTCTTGTCTGGTTCTAGCATCCCTGTCTAGCTGACGACGACTCTTGCGGAAACTCTCAACATCAGTTCCAGGTGGGAAGTTGAAATTGTTGATGGTGGTTCCACCAACGCGCTCGCCACGGTTCATCGCTGCCACGACACCAGGATTCATGTTGTTCCCTCGGGCATTGACGACGCCCTCATCGCGAGAGAGTCTTGCCAGAATGCTGTCGGAGCGACTTGTCCCTGGGCCAATGATGCGGTCGATGCCGTCCTGGAAGCCGGGAACTGCGGACAGGGCATTCGTCAGCGCGAACGTGGATGCGATGCCTGCGGCAGCCGGAGCTGCGTTGGCGCCTGCTGTGGCGAGAGATGCTGCGGCAGCAGCGGGAGCCCAGGCAGATGACAGAATGCCAGCCTGGGTCGCTGAGAATGCCGTGGCAGCAGAGCCGAGCGTGGCACCAAGGATCTGGTTTGCCACGAACTGAATGCCAAGCTGGATCAGTGAGCTTATGAGCTGCGAGATCGCGTCCCGAGCAACAGCCTTGAGAGACTCTCCCAGGTTGTCAATGTCGAACACCGCCGCACCAATGGTGTCTGCGAAGCCCTTGCCAATGGTGTCAAAGAAGTTTCCGAAGATGCGACCCGACTCAGCTGTGAAGGATCTGATTCCTCCGGACATGCGCTCCAGAGATGACAGGAAGCCATCAGCAAATGTGCCGTCGCCGGACTGGATGCGGAACTGTCTCTGCTGCTCATTGACATCCCGAAGGACGAAGCCATACTGCTCGGAGCTGATTGCTCCCTCCTGGAAGAGCTGGTTGGCAGCTGAGAGCTGTCTATTGACCTCCTCCTGAGGATTGCGGAACTGATTGACAATCTCCTCACGTGCCTGGAGAACTCGGATCTCCTCGCGGAGTCCTGTGACACGGTCACGCTGCTCCTCGTTGAGTCTTGACAGGCGATTGATCTCGTCTTCTGACAGCTCCAGATCAGAGCGGCGGAGCTGCTGGCGAAGCTGAGCCTCAACCTGCAGGATCTGATTGAGGTCATCTCTCTCCTCGCCCTGAACACGAAGGATGTTTGCCTCTGCCTCAAGATCTCGGATGGTCTGCCCAATCAGAGCGCCACGAGCCTCATCGAACTGCTGTCTCTGGGCCTCGATGGCGTTGCCACGAATCAGAGCGTCAAGCCTCTCTCGCTCAGCAGCAGTGAGGCGGGACTGTCCGTCGATCTGGGCCTGTGTCAGGCCGAGCGACTCGTTGCTGAGTGCGTTGCGCAGGCTGTCCTCAGCCGAGAGCTGAGCCAGGAACACGTCTCTGTCCAGTCCTGTGCGCTGGAGTGCATCTGACTCCCGCTCAAGGGCTGTGACCACCTCGCCGATTGCCTCGGCACGAGCAAGCGCAGCACTTGCGTCGGAACCTGATCCAGAGGTCCCTCCAGTCCCTCCAGGCGCGATTGTTGGAACATTGGCGGCAGCTGCGGCTGCAGCGCTGTCTCGCGTTGCTGCACGAGCCTCTGCATCGCTCAGCAGACCAGCGGCAAATCGCTGTCCAGCCCCATCTTGGATGGCAGCTTCAAACTCCTGTGTGAATGCCTCGCCTGAGGTGCGCCCTGCGTCAGAAAATCTTGGCTGGAACCGAAGTCCGAAGTCTGCAACAACGGATGCGTCAACCTCTTGGAAGGTTATGCGCCTTCCGATGACGTTGAGTCCTGTGACAAAGTTCTCGGCGAGACCCACGGCCTGATTGAGAGTGTCTGACACAATCCTGCCAAGTCGGTTCACACTGTTGATGACAAATGTCTCAATCGCAGCAAATGTTGCTCGGAAGTTGGCAAAGATGATGTCAAGTCCGCGTCCGAAGTTGACAACAAGCTCCGCCAGGGAGAGGTTGCCAAGATCAACCTGGAAGCCAGTCAGGAGGTTGCCCAGGAAGGAGAAGGTGCTTCCAGCAAAGTTGGCGATGCGTCCGAGAACCACGTTTATGAGGTCAAGCGCCGTTGCTGAGCTCTCCGCTGAGAGACGGATGCGATCAGAGAACGCAACGAACACACCAACAGCTGCTGTGACGGCTGCAGCGAAGGCGGTTATGGGATTGGTTGCGAATGCCAGAGCTGTTGAGGTTGCGAAGCCGCGAATGGCGTTCACGGCCACGGGAATCAGTCTTGATGCAAGCGTGACACCAATGAACGTTCCGAACACTGTCAGAACTCGGAAGACCTCGTCAATGTTGTCGGCCAGGAAGCGGATCGCGGGGACAGCTGCCTGCAGGATGACGCCAACGAACTCCTCGAAGCTCGTGTTGATGTTTGCAACAAGTCTGTCAATCTGGAAGCCAGGAGAGTTGGCAATCTTGTTGAAGGCCTCCTCGGTCGTGCCAGCTGCGTCTTCAAGATCACGCAGGATCTCTGTGAAGTCCTCGCCCGCTGCACCTGTGAGTGCCAGAATTGGCACGAGGGCCTCGACGCCACCGAAGAGCTGAGCCAGCTCCTCTGTGTTGCCGTCTGTGGCTGTGATGAGATTGTTGAGGAATGTCTCAAGTCCCTGGGACTCAAGTGCTGCAGCGTTGAACTGGATCCCGAGCCGCTCGGCTGCCTCCTGGGCCTCCTGGGTGGGCTTGACGACAGATGCCAGAACTCCACGAACGCCAGTCACGGCCTCTCGAGTGGAGATGCCACCCTTGGTCAGGGCTGCAACAGAAGCAACGAGCTCGTCGAAAGAGACACCTGCGGTTGCGGCAAGAGGTGCCACGCGGCCCAGAGAACCGGCCAGCTCGTCCACTGTGGTCTTGCCTGCTCGAACGCCCACGAAGAGGGCATCAGAGACAGCGGTTGCGGACTCAACAGCGTCGCCATACGCATTGAGGACAGATGTCAGGCCGTCTGCAGCAGTCTCAACGTCTGTGACACCAGCAACGGCCAGGGTGTTGGCAGCATCAAGTGTCTCAAGCGCCTCGGCAGCGGAGCCAGCCCCCGCCGAGATTATCTGGTATGCAGCACCAGCCTGTTCCACGTTGGAGAGACCGAACTCTCGAGACTGCTCGCGCAGTCCCTGCGTCAGTCTGCGAATGTCAAAGTCGGCAGCGTCAACAAGGGTGCTGACCTCAGCAACGGCTGTGTTGAACTGGAGCGCGTTCCGAACGCCCGCTGCGAAGGCAGCGCCAACGGCTGCGCCTCCAGCGAAGCGAATGAGTGTGCCCTGTAGACTGCGGACCTTGCCGTCTGCCTGCTCGGACACATCTCCAAGATTGTCAATGCTTCTGGTGACGCGCTGCGTGCCGCTCTCGCGGACTACGATATTAATGCGATCAGTCATTGATCACACTGGCACCACGCACGAATGCAGCTGCCTCCTGAACTGCCTGCTCCACGAAGCCTGCTGGCGCTTGAGCAGAGGATCCCTCGTTGAGGCGAGCGATGTATGGAAGGTTGTTTGTGATGTGGATTTCGCCGTCGCCTGCATCGTATGTCTCAATGACGGTTCGAGCTCGCTCCAAAGCCGCCTGAGAGTTGGCGCCCGAGGTGCTGCCGCCCTCGCCCGCTGCGAACGCTGGAAGGACTCCACGGGACGCTGAGCCAATGTCCACCTGCCAGTTTGACCGGGCTCGACCTGTGTCAACGGGGGTTGCGGATACAACAGTCTGAGTGATGCCGAGCGCGACCTCACGCACCACCTTGGGCACGTTCGCCTCCACCTGCTTGGCGCGGCGGCGCATTCTACGACTTAGATCCCTCAGAGTTGCCACTTCCGCTATCTTCACCTTTCTTGTGATGGACTGATTCCATCTTCCGGATAATATGGCGAAAGTCGTGATAGTCGCTACCCCGAATGCCATGCACTTCAGCATATCGGAGTATCTTTGACCATGGAATAGGCCCAAGACCAAAGCCAGATGCAGCCTCAGTCATGAGATCTTCAAAGGCGACAAGATAGAACTCCATCCATGGCTCTATCTTGTCTTCTAGGTCAGCAAGCTTCTTAGGCAGGCCACGGCGCTGTGCCTTGGCCTGCATCATCAGCATGTTGGCCCGTCCCCCGATCTCCTGGATCAGGGTCTGGACCTCTAGGAGTTTTTTATGTCTTCATCCCGCACGACGAAGTACTCGTCGTTGGTGCATGCAGTCATGACCTTGGCAAACAGGATCTTCCCGGGACGGCCTGTGTCCATGAAGATGGCCTTCATGACCTCTGGACTATATGCCACCTCGGATCCATCATCCTGCTTGAGCGGACGATCGCCCCAGCCAATGATGACAGTCTCAACGAACAGTTCCACGTCTGCCTCTTCAGAGCCAGTCAGCGTTCCCTTGTCAACTGCAAGAGACTTCTTCTTGACAGCGAGGTTCTTCTTGGCCACAGCGGCCTTGAATGCTGCATTGTGCGGAGCCGCCTGCCGGACGACAAGATCGAAGGTGCCACAGTCCAACTGGGCCTCTTCAGCAAGATCAAAGCCCCCAAGGGCATTGGAAAGATTAAGTTGCATTTTCGCTCTATCCTCTAGTTCTGGATGACTGGAAGATAGAGCGATTTGCGGGCCGGGTAAACCTAGCAGATGTCCTCATCAGCGAGGTCAGGCAGGTAGCTGAACTCGGAGAGGAGAAGAGTGTGTCCGAATGGCTCGTACTCAGCAGCGTCGGTCTGGAGTGGCAGGGTGATTGCCTGATCCTGCTCGACGCCCAGACGACCATCGCCCAGAGCAATCAGAGGCACGTCGATGAAGATGCCTGACTTGCGGGTGAAGCCATTCTCTGTGAAGTCCTTGACAAGTGCAACGTCAAGCGTCACGTCAGCATTGTCACGCACGGCCTTGACAGCATTGACAGACTGGAAGTATGCCTCGATCGAACCAGAGACCTCGAAGGTCCCAGGAGTGATGGAGAAGCCACCGAGCTTGCCGATCGCCTTGTCGACATTGGCTGAGTTGCCAACATTGAGCGTCAGCTCTGTGACAAAGGCAAACAGAGCCTCAGGAGCAGCGTCAGTGACGGCATTGACCTTGGCCAGGCGAATGCGGGAGAAGTCAGTGGAGGTGTTGTACGCGGTTGCAGATGTGATGACACCCTGTGTTCCGACGCTGGTTGAGAGACGAAGCTCGTCCTCGCCCTCCCCGCGCTGAACGGCGGTCAGGCCATCACGCTGCTCGTTGTCAATTGACACGAACGTGAAGTCCATGTTGATCTTGTCACCCTGTCCAACGTTCAGAGCAAACTCATTGAGCAGCGAGCCCTTGAGAACCTCGGACTGAACGACAGTTGGGAAGCTGACAGGATCAGCGATGCCCAGGGCACGTTCGATGTGGTAGGTGCAGCAGTCAAACTCACTGGACAGCGAGGAGACGTTGCGAATGACCTTGCCTGTGAAGACTTGGATCGAGAGGCCTGTGCCAGTCTCGTTGCTGGGCTCGGTCTCGCCGTCAGCGCCACCATCGGCCTTGTCAAACTCCAGATAGTCCGCGCCGATCTCCCGGATGCGGAACCAACCGTTGTTCTCCTCGTTGACGAAGCGGTTTGCAGCCGCATCGCCGCCGATGAAGACGGGCTGGCCTGGAATCAGGCCGAAGGTTGTGAAGTCGATTGTGCCAGCAACTCGTGTGAGCCGTGCGCCCTGGTTTCCTGATGCAGCTGTGAAGTCAGCTTCTGCATCTCCCAGCTGAATGCCAACAACTTCCACCTTGGCTGCTGCCGGAGGAGCTGCCTCATCAGTCAGGTCTTCTGCAACCGTGACCTCGCCAGCGGCGACAGTTGTCACGGTCTTGAGGCCGTTGTTGCCAGCCTCTGTGAATCCGGTTGCCAGGAGGATGTTGCCAACGGCAACACCAGTCTCGATTGCAGCCTTCTCGTACTGCTCGTTGGTGCCGTCAACGTTGGTCAGGGCCGTCGTTACACCAGGCTCGAGCTTGGTTGCCAGGAAGAGACCCGGCCAGAGGAAGGAGACGTTTGAGAACGTCAGATCCTGATTGTAGCCGCCCGCTGCGTCAAGATCGGTGATGACGCCCTTCTTGCGCTGTCGACCAGCATTGATTGGGTTGCGTGCCACCAGGGCAAGCGTGCCACCGAAGTCACTGTAGGAGTTGGGCTCCAGATCGTACCAGACAGGAGCTGCGCCGAGTACACCGAGCGACTCCTCCTTGGCAATCCGTGCCTCCGTGGCGTTGGAGGAGATGTTCTTCGCTTCAGATGCCATCTATTTAACCTCTCGGTAGATGAAGTCCGCTAGGACGTTAGACTTGAACCACGCGCCGTCCTGACCAACCTCGTTCAAGCGGACATTGCGAAACCAGATGCCCGAGGTGGTCTCGCGACCTTCTAGAGCGTCAGCCGCCACTTTATACAGATCATCGCCAATTGACAACCCTGTGCCAAATGGTGAGAATATCTCAACGAACACCACGCCCTCTCGGTCGAAGCATCTCTTGCCACCAGTCGTGCCCAGAGCACCCTGTCGTCCGGTGTTGTGTCGAACTGTGATTCGGACCCACGGCTCGGGCGTTCCACGGACATCGTCCTTGGGCTCGTCACCTACCTTGTCCCACCAGAACAGCTGATCGTCTTCGAGCCCATGGGCCTTGAAGGCATCATAGACCAGCTTCAGCATCTCGTCTCGGGCTTGCTTGAATGTCAGACTTGTCATCTCTTAAGCGCCGCAAAGTACAGCACGATCGTGTCGGCTGGCTTCAGCTTCTCCCACTGCATGACGCGCCAGACCAGATTGTCTGTGTCGCAGATCTCATCATACTCTGTGAAGTCGTCGGTGCCATCCTGCGGCTCGATAATTGCAATCTGCTCGGGACGGGGCGTGAGCTGATCGAACATCTTCGTGAGTCCCAGTCCTCCACCAGAGCCAGGGACAAACACGCCAACAACATCGGCTTCTGCCTCTGGAAAGATCCTCTCTTCACTCTGCGAATCATCGCTGTTTGCACGCCAAGGCTTGTCACAGTCGTCCGACTTCCGAGGGAGTCTGCGAAGTGTCACGGTGCGCCCGTTCTCACGAATGAGTCTGTTGGCGAGGCTCTGGAACCTTGTAAAATCAACCACGGAACCGCCGTCCCGAGCTTCGGGACAGCGCGCCTGACTTCAAGAACTGCTCCAGCCAGCGATCCGCGATGGGATATGGCCGAAGCAGGATGTCAATGCCAGAGCCGTCCTGGAACTCTGTCTCAGTCTCAATGGGTCCAACCTTCTCGCGGGTGCGCTTGACAGCCTTGCCACTCTCGTCCACGGTCGGAGTCTGCAGGAGCGACTGACTGATTGCGATCCGTGCATACTCTATGACAGCGCGCTTCACCTGCTTTGGAACGACTCCGTCCAACTCCTCACCAGCATAGTCACAGATGCCGTCTCGAGGAAACGACACACACTGATTGTCATGCTCCCTCTGGCCTAGAAGACAGCTCTCCCATCTCTGTTCTATGTAGTCCGTGGCGACGACGATTGCGGCCTGAACAGTAGCGTCGTCTTGGGCACTCGTGTCCACACCTCGATCCGTGAAGTGGGCACGGTACTCCGCCAGTGTGATCAGAGCGTTTGCGTCGTCGACGCCTGTCCCGTCCTCTACGATGAATGTCATGGCCTGTCTCTTTCTTACTTCTCAACGTCTGTAGCGCCATTGAGGATGTCTGTATAGCGTTGCCAACCAGCCCCACCAAATGCTCTGATTGCCCAGTAGATGCAAGCACGCTCAGCTCTGCTGACACCGTCCTCCCTCATGAAGGATCTCATCATGTCATCTGCTTGAAGACGCGTTATCGGAACCCATGTCTGATTCTCGTCGTCCCACAACTTCTGCTTCTCATAAGCCCTGTCGTGGTGAACAGCAGCTTCGGCGTATCTTCCAAGTGGTGGTATGGCCCACCAGAGGAGACGAGGCACAGAGGCGAAGTCTGTCTTGTAGAACCTGCTGACGACCGATGTCAGGCCATGCTTCCATGGACGCTTGGAGCCCTCTAGAAGCAGCGCTGTCACACGCCCCCGACGCTTCTCTCCTAGAAGTTCAAACTTCATTGTGGCCTCACCTTCTCCAGTCTGTCAATGATGACACTTCGAATTGTGACTCCGGGAGCAACCTCCGCTGCGATCCAGTCGGTGTCCCTGTCAGCTGTCACTGCTCCGATGAGACCGAGCTCATCGCCGATGTCCAGGAAGGTGGCAATCTCAGCCTGGTGCTTTTGGAAGAAGCGCTGACCAGCCGTGACAGCCTCCCTCTGGGTGTAGCCAAGCATGAAGGACAGGAGTCCAAGAAGGTGAACTTGGAGCTGGTCCATGATGTTCTGGCGCCTGCGAGATGTCTCACGGATGGACTCCGCTGTGTCGTATAGCTTGACACGCGTCTTTGTGTCGGGGTGGTCCCGGCGAGCTCTGTCGTACCAGGTGATGGACAGGATGCGAGCCTGTGCAAAACCGTCTCCGTCTCGCGTGTAGCTGTAGTCTTCCCTGACGACAGGCAGTGTGTATTCGATCTGGAACGTGGCAGGGTTGAAGGCTGCCTGCTCGTGGTAGATGACAGTGGTGATGACGCCGTCAAGACCCATGATGATCTGTGGGTGAAGTCTCTGCTGAAGACCAACGCGATAATCGACCTCCTGGAACTGCTGACCGCTCTTCATGAGATCAAGAATGGCTGGCTCAGCATCAGCGTACGAGCGCCCGTCCTGAACATACTGTTCGATTGCAGACCCGACTGCTGCCTGATCTTCAGTCGAGATGGGGTTCTCGAACATGATCTCAAGCTGATCAGATCCTCTCAGGACGCACCCCTGGAATCCTGTGATGCCAAGCTCCCGAACTGCGATGTCAGCGTCATGTGCGCTGATGTCAGATCTCTGGAATGTCAAGCTCATGAGATTCTCAGCGCGTAGATGCGCGCCTCCCTGATTGTTGCTTCAACTCCAGCAGTTGAGGTGCGCCACTGAAGATCGATGGTGTCCCCTGCTGTCAAGGCAGTTTGGAACACGCGCATGCTGGGGTGAGCCTGGTCCGTTGCGGCAAGACCACCCTGGAAGTCAGCACCCGCCGAGTCCTTGGCCTCCTGCTTGTGCAGAGTGGTGATCAGAGCACCACCTGCCAGCACCTGAGCTTCAAAGTCACTTGTGGTGCCATCCAGGGCCCAGTTGTAGTAGACGAACACCAGATAGGTGCCGCTTGTCACGATGCTGGCTGAGCCGAACGTGGTGAACGCAGTGGATGTCGAAGTGGCTGGAGTCAGTCCTTCAAATTGAGCGACCTCAGCGACGCCCGGAACACCCTGTGGTCCCTGAGCCCCCGTTGCACCAGCAGGGCCAGCAGGGCCTGGGTCACCCTGGGGTCCCTGGGGTCCAACGGACCCTGCATCAACATCGGTGATGACAACCAGGTTGAAGTCAGCATCTGTTGGGACATCAGTGCCCGTGCCGTTGTCTCCGAGACGAATGTTCACATCAAAGCCCGTCACGGTCTCGTTGGCAACGAAGGCGTTGGTGTCTGTGAAGACAGTTGAGCCGCGCGGCGTCACAACCACGACATAGTTTGCGTCAGGAGGAGCCGTGGTGAATGTGAAGCTGAAGTCTCCAGTTCCATTCTTTGTGACCGTGACACCCACTCCTGTGAAGCTCCCAGCGGAGGCATCCACACGTCCAAAGGCAAACGCTCCAGGCGCGGCGTCAGCACCGTCAGCACCAGCTGGCCCTTGTGGTCCCTGGGCGCCAGTCGGTCCCTGTGGACCATCGTTGCCCTGTGGACCCTGTGGACCTGTCGCTCCCGTTGGTCCGGTTGGACCTGTCGCTCCGTCATTTCCCTGCGGACCCGCAGGTCCAACTGGACCCTGTGGTCCCTGTGGACCTGTCGCTCCTGCTGGTCCCTGTGGACCTGTCGCTCCTGCTGGACCCTCCAAATCTGACAGAAGCGCCCAGCCGTTGGCAACATCCGGATCGAATGCTGGCACCCGGAGTGTTCCCGAGAACGGCGCAGTAAACTGCGGCAGGCTTGGATCAGATAGCTTCTTGTTTGTTGCCATTCTAGTACCTCAGGAACATTGTGCCGTCTTCAGATAGAATCAGACCCGTCATGTCTTCCAGAATAATGCGAGACTCCTCGCCAAGAAACTCAACACATCGCTGCCCAGAACTATCAAGAAATCCGATCTCTTTGCAGTCCTCGTCTATGTAGAGAGTGGCAGCAAGCATGGAAGCTTGCACCGGAATAGCTCCGAATACAATGTTGCCAGTGCCTCCGTTCTGGAAGGCACTGACACCATCTAGTTCAATATCAGAGACAGCCTTGATGAAGCCGCTCATGGGCGGTCCTCACTAGCCGAGGACGCAGACCCGATACTGGTTCGAAGTTGGCGGGTTCTTGAAGCAGATCCGCGCCGTGTTCGCATCCACACGCTCAGTCTGGACAAGAACGGTGCCCTGAGGAGCAGCATTCTCGTAGACCTCGATGTGGATGTCTTCAGTGTTCAGGTTGTGCGTCACGTTGAAGACAGTGTTTGTTCCGTCACCAATGTCAGCGCAGAACTTGAGCTTGCGACCTGCCCAGTTGGCAAGTGTCAGAGGTGTTACGGCAAGATTGTTGGCAACACCAGCATCAACCTCGGCCTGTGTCGCAATCTCGATGATACCAGCAACGGTCTCAGATGCAACCGGGGTGGCGGACAGGAATGAAGACCAGAGAACGTCGTCAACGTCGATGGTGCCGTTGAGTTGTGTCTGGCGCCAGAAGGTCGAGGCGTTGGCCGTGCCCTCCTCGACAGCTACGATGGCCTGTTCTAGCTCGTCAAAGATGTCAGCATCTGTTGAGCGTGTGAGGGGAGTTGAAGCACCGTTGAAGATGTAGATGCCGTTCTGGCTCGCAGTGGTCTGATCCTTCAGGAGGATGCGGTCACCAGACTGCAGTGTTACACCGTCAATTGCAGCACCAGGGTTGGCCACGTCCACGTTGCCTGTTGAGGCGGCGCGAACGGCGTCCTTCCACGAGATGACAAGAGCGGCGACAGCGGCGTCGAGCTGTTGAACGTTGACGGCATCCTGAGGATCTACACCGTTTGGGATTCCCTTGAGGGTTGCAAAGCCGTCGGAGATGATATCCTGAACCAGCTTGATTTCACCTGCCATTGATCGACTCCTGTTGTGCGGGTGGACAAATTCGCGATGACCCTACTCTATCTACAGAAGGGTGACTATCCCTGTTTGTGGCTGCTTAAAGCAGACTTGAAGAACATTGTTGTTCAAATGCATTATGGATCCCCACAGGACGCATCCTCCGAGATCTGTGATCTCAACAACGGGACGGCGTCCAAAGTTGTGGACGACCTCCCACTTGTCAAGAGGAGAGTTGAACTGCTGTGTGAAGAATGTCCCAGCTGAGGCCCCTGGAGGCCCCTGTGGCCCAACGCAGGAGATCTGGGCAACCTCCTCGCCCTGCTGCTCGATGAGGATCTCGTCCTGGCGCTCGACAACGACGAGACCATCACGAGTTGTCTGCTCGATTGAAACGGAGCCAAATCTACTTGACTCGTTGATGACTGCGATTGCGCTGACGGCATCGAGCTCTACAATGCTGGGCTCGTTGACAATGACCGTGCGCTGGTCGGAGACGAGCACCTCTGCCATCTAGATCACCGTGATGGCCTCTGTGATGATCACAGAGCCTCCGAACAGCACCTTGCTGACACCTCCGGAGGACGTGTATAGAATGTCATAGAAGTACGTTCCAGCACCTGCAGGAGTGAGGATCTCTGTCACCACGTCAGCGTTCGCCATGTCCACCTGGAACTTGCCAAGGTTGGCGGCGACTGACTGATCGAGAGTGACAATGCGACCGTTGCCAGTGCTGAGAGTTGAGAGCAGGTTGCCACCAGCCCCAGTCTCGCGGATCTGCATGGTGAAGGTGCCACCTGTCAGATCAACGGGCTGCTTGTCAGCTTGATAGAGAAACTCTTGAAAGATTGACTCGGAAGACTTCAGATTGAAGTCGAAGGTGCCAAGATCTCGACGTGCCATCTAGCCCTCCTAGGTTCCGGGTGGAGTGGATACGCCGCGACGCTCCTTGTTCTTCTCTTGTACGCGCTTGGCCCAGAACTGCCTACCCCTCAGAGATAGAGGAGAGAGCAACCGGCGACCGCGTGGAAGCCGGGTTGCCATGGCCTAGTCTTCCTTCTTCTTGCCAGGACGATTCAGACCGCGCTTGTTGCGCCGTGTGAATGCCTTGTCAATGGTGGCACGAGTGTCAGGTGCGAGATCGCCCAGAGAGTCTCGAAGCTTGGCCTGGTCCTCGGCGCGCTTGACGCGTGCCGCGTTCTGAGAAGCCAGATAGTCCATGATGGTCTTCTGGTTGTTCTCAGGAGGAGTCACAGTCTCAAGGATCTGAAGAGCCTCGTCATATTCGAGCTGAGCAATGTCAAAGGCAGTCTGCGCGTCCTTGAGTGGACCGCGAGCCTCTTCCAGTGCTGCCTTCTTCTCTTCGACAAGCAGCTTTGCCTGCTCGACGTCGCTCTCAAACTCGAGAGGCTCGTCGTCAGAGGGCTGCTCTGGCTTGGTCTCTGACTCAGTGTCAGGATTGGTGCGAGAGAAGTTCGGAGCTGCGTCGGTGATGTCCTTGCGCTTCAGATCAGCATTGCCAACCAGCTTCGCAACAACGTCAACCTTGGGCGCTCCATCAGCGGTCCAGAGGGCGTCGTCTTGGGTGTCAAGGCTTGCCAGTGCTTCTTTAATGTCCAAGGTCCTAGCTCCTTAGTGAATCAGTTGAGGGTGGGAAGGGGGCAGAAGCCCCCTTGCCGATTAGAACTCGCGGGTGACCAGACGGGCAACCTTGATCTGCTTCCGCTCGGGATAGACGCGCTGGAAGGAGGTTGCAGCCTGAAGAACCGCGTTGGTCGGACCACCAGAGGCAGTCGTCGGGCCAACATAGGCGTGGCCAACCGGGTGGTACATGTACTCGTTGCGGTGCGTGAGGACCTCCTGGCCGCCACCGTTGCCGCGCAGAGAGAACCGCTCGATCTCAACGGGAACCTTCGGAGCACCGTTGCCCAGGGCAACTGCGCCAGATCCAAAGATCCAGGTGTCAAAGACGCCGCCAGTGTTCGGCATAGAGTCATCAACGATGACCTCCTTGCCAAGGAAGGTGGCAATCATGACCTCGCCGCGCGCGTCCGGGATGAAGTCGATCAGGTTGTTCTTCTTCATGCGGTTGTACACGACAGAGTGGACCAGAACACCGCCGAGGTCGTCCTGACTGTCACCCATTGTCTGAGCCGCGTCAAGGAAGACTTCTGCAGAGAAGTTGGTCATGCCGTCGATGAAGCCTGCGCCGGAGACATCGTTGCTAAGGTCGCCCTGAACGTGCTCGGTGCCAGCCGGAGCTGCGTCGTTGTCAGCAAACACACCGTTCATTGTCGCAATGAACATCGCCTGACGACGGCCAAGCCAGTACTTCGCAACGCGTGATGCGATGGCGTCCATCGGATCAGGGCCAGCCAGAGCAGCTGTCAGGTCCATGCTGGACCAGGACTTGTTGCGTGACAGGCGAACGGCGACCTCAGTGGAGGTTCCGATCTTGCTTGGTGTGGACTCAGTTGTCTCGTCGTCGGTTGAGACGTTGTCATCGTCTTGATCCAGATCCTGGAAAGACGGAACGTTCACGGTCAGGCCACCACCGCCCAGGAATGCATCCAGGAATGGTGCGGATGTCACGATGCCGGACTGAATGAGACGGTCCTTGCGCTCCGTGAGCTGTTGAACGTAGGGGAGGAAGACCTCAGGGACGACGATGTCCGCGATCTTCGTGATACCTGTGGCCATGTGAAACTCCTTGTGGCATGGCGTTGAAGTTTTGATTCGAACATCCAGCGCCATGGCCGGATAAGATTGGGTGATCCCATGATCACCGTCGATTCGCAGAATGCCTCAGGATTATCAAGATGACAACCCCGAGGATTCAGTGAAGAGGCTCTACTTCTCCGCTGGAGCCGTGGCTCCGACGTAGCTTCCTGCCTGCTTGGCGAGGGCATCAGCCTTCTCGCGGCCCTCCTCGCGGATGACCCGACCCTGCTCGGTCAGGTTCCAGTGAGACTTGGACCATGGGTTCTTGGTTCCGCCTGGGCCGCTGGAGCCCGGCTTGCCACCGCCACCCTCGGAAGGTGCCCACCAGTGTGGGCGCTTCTCAGCCATGTCCTTGAGCCAGACCTCGGCGTCTACGCCGGGTGTGACACCCACGTCGCCCTTGGTGACAACCTTGCCATCGTCGGTGATCTCGAACATGCGGTCCGAGAGCATGAGAGCGTCGTCGTGGGCGGTCTGGAGCACGTTCTCCTTGACAAGAGCAGCACGCACTGCGTCGTGGATGGTGCGCTGGTTCTTCTCTGCCTTGAGAGCCACGTTCTCCTCGACAGCCGCGTCCCGCTCCTGCGTGAGGGTTGCGACCTGTCGGTCAAGTGGCCCGGTGGCAGTCTTGAGGCGGGCTGCAACCAGCTCCTCCATCTTGCCCTCGTCCAGCTTGCCATCAGCAGCGATCTTGTACTCGGCGATCTTGTCCAGATCGGCGAGCGTCGCAGCTGGGTCGCGGTCGCCCCAGAGTGCCAGCTTGTCCTTGGTGGCGCGGTGCTCATCCCGCTCCTTTGCGGCAGCAGCGGTCAGGCGGTCGATGTCGCCCTGTGTCTTGATGCCTGTGATTCCGGTGAGCTCGAACTTGCCATTGCGCTCTGTGTACAGCTTGGCGACGTTCTCGTCGACTCCGTCGAGGGAGTCCATAACAGCCTGAAGACTCATGTCTCAGATCCTTTCAATTGTCCGCACCACATGGTGCTGGCTCGTGATATCAACATTTCTTCGACTTGTAAACCTTTTCTTAACTTTTGCGAAGTAGAGTGATTCTCATAGAAACGGAGAACAGCAATGGAACTCAACAAGCAGCACACTCGCTTCTACAAGAGCAAGGCAAACCTCGAGGCAGGCTTAGCGCGCTTCGACTTTGATCGCTTTCGACCCCTGATGGTCGAGACGGTCGACGGATGGACTGCCATCTTCAATGGCGTGAGTGTTCACAATGCTGGCGGCCAGCCCATCTGGATGGCTCAGCGTGGCTTCACAACGATCTAGGAGGAAGACATGACAGAGAAGTTCAAGCGCACGAGCATCGAGAGCTATCACAACAACTGCACCCTGGTCGCTGTCAAGCTGATGGCCCAGGGGAGGCACACCGACGAGGAGATCCTGACAGCGTTCCGTGCCAACGGATACAAGGACGACGATGGGATGAGCCACTACAAGTGGACGAAGGCAGCTGCCGATCTCGGGTTCGAGCTGGAGACCGTCAAGATCCCTCGTCCGAAGGGCAGCAAGTACATCACCTATGACAACGACTATGCCTGGTGGGGCGAGGTGACTCGCCGCGTTGACCACGGCAAGTACACGCTGGCACAGTTCATCAAGGACAATCCCCAGGGAGACTTCTTCATCTCTGTCGTGGGCCATGCCCTTTGCGTCCGGGACGGTCGTGTGATGGACCCGAACTGCCGCAGCAGCTCCCTGAGTCGTCGAGTGACAGGCGCCAAGCGCGTTCTGAACGCTCCGGCACGTCTCGCCGACGGTCGCCGCCTGGAGATCCTCGTGCTGAAGGGGAAGTGGGACTCAGCGGCACGTGCTCGCCGCGCGGCAGCCTGGCAGTGGTGCGAGAACTACAAGGCCACGCACGGTGGTCAGGCACCGCTCCTGGAGGACGTGCTGGAGAACACCCCGCTGACCAAGGCCGATGTCAACTGGGACCTGAAGCGCGGTCGCATGGAGCTGGTGAACTGATGGCTGGGAAAGACGAGAGAGCGTATCGCAAGGCACTCATCAAGCTCCTGGAAGAGGAGGGCGTTGAGAGCTGGGTGGAGGGGCGAGGGTCCAAGCATCCGTACATAGAGTTCATGGTGAACGGCAGACGGATCAGACAGTCCTACGGGACATCGCCCAGTGACAGCCGTGGTCTGAAGAACTTCAGGTCGCAGGCTCGCCGCAACATCAACATGGCAAGGGAGGACTAGATGGTGCCTCGGAGGTCGACTGGCTTGGGCGCGCAGTGGCCTGTCACGAAGAGGTGCTTGGGCACGGACTTGGCCCACTCCTTGACATCCTCGAACACAGCGGCCTTGCAGTCCTCGATTGTCTCATGGTAGGCAACCCGCTGACCAACTGGCTTGCAGGAGGCAACGTCGGGGCTGGTGCAGAGTAGAAGAGTCATGATGAAGTCCATGTCAGAAAGTATTTCGGAAAATCTTCGATCTGTAAACCTTCTATTTACACATTTGACGTAGACTGATCACATAGAAACGGAGACCAGCAATGGACCACAAGCAGAGAGCCCTGAGCAGCCTGATACAGTTCGGACTGACTGGCGCACTTGGCGCGCTGGCCTTCGCACAGATCATCAACGCAATAGCAGGAGCAATACAATGAGCAAGATCTGGTGGATAGTCGTGAACGGCGAGCGGTTCGAGGGCATCTCTGCCCGAGCGCTGGCCCGTGTCACCCGCCTTGCATTCCGACACGATCTGGAGTGCACATACGGAATCGCTGGCGTGGCATCCTTCACCCAGCCAACCTTCAGCGAGATGATGGACAGGCTCGCTGCTGCATAGAATCTAACCCAGAAAAGGAGACACATCATGGGAACAGACATACACACGGCCCTCGAGGTCAAGATCGGTGGGGCGTGGACCTGCCTCACAACCATAGAGCCGTACGATGATGACGACTCATGGCTGAGTCCGAAGGACAGCATCGCGGACGACCGCAACTATGGCTTCTTCGCTGCCATGGCCGATGTCCGGAACGGCTTCGGATTCGCAGGATGCGACACGGGCGACGCGATCACTCCGATTGCCATGCCACGTGGCATCCCGGAGGATCTCTCACCGGAGGTTCAGGCATGGTACAATCAGGGCATAGAGCACACCCCGAGCTGGCACACTCTTGCCGACATCCTTGCGTATGACTGGACACAGCCCAGAACACAGCGCGGCTGGGTGACTCACAGAGAGTGGGCTCGCTACGCATGCGCCGGACAGCCTGACGCATGGTCGGGCGACATCTCTGGTGGCATGATTGTGCATGTCCCACCCTCCGCCTTTGCCCTCCGCTGGGCAGAGGCCAAGCGCCACTTCAATCTTCCCGAGCAGCGCTGGGCACAGTCTCACCTGTGGCATCCTCGTGGTGAGGACGACGAGGCACTTGAGAAGTGGTTCCTTGAGAAGTGGGACGGCAAGCGCCCGTACACACAGGTCCAGTGGACCAGGCCGCTGTACGACAGCATGGGGCACCAGATGGGAGAGCTCATGGCAGAGATGCTGGCCGTGTCCATCAAGCACGGTGTACCACACGAGGACGTGCGAATCGTCTTCTACTTCGACAGCTAGAGGAAGTCCTCAGGATTGAGTCCGGCGCGGGTGAAGGCATCCGCGTCGGCACGGGCCAACTGGGCCAGTGTGAGCTCGTCGCCGCTTCTGTTCACGAACTTGCGGAGTGGCAGGTCACCATCCCGGAACAGCTTGCCCCTCGTGGGCCCGAGGACATCGTCCTGGAACTCTGCTGACTGGCGCCCCAGCCAGTCCTGATAGGTGATCTTGGCGTCCACCTGTCCCGTCATTCCTCTGATGCGAGTCCTTGAGAAGTCGTCGAAGGCTCCCTTGTGTCCTCGTGGAAGGTCAGCGCGGGATGTGACGGAGGCTAGGCCATTCTCTCGAGTGTACTGACGCAGGAGCTGACGGGTGGTGACTGGCTTGGCAGGTCTGCGACCGAGCACCTCCCCACGGATGATGGGAACTCTAAGGGATCTGCAGTTGAAGTGCAGCGGCGGGATCGGTCCCTTGCCCACTGGGTGCATAGTTCCGTCCAGTGAGGAGCAGACACGCGTCGTTCTCTCGTCCAGTGTGGCAACGTACATCTCCTCTTCGAACAGGTCGGCATTGGCCGTGTAGAACTCTCGCTTGGCAGCGTTGGAGATCGCATTGACAGCGGTCCTGGTGATCGCTGCAGCGCCGTTCCGTGTGATCTGGGTCGCTCCGTCTCGGCCACGGCCCAGGGTGGTGCCGTTGATCCTGGAGGCGATTTGTCGAGGCGTCTCGCCCTGAACGATGCCCATCTTGATCTGCTGATCGATGCGAGCAAGGTCGGCACGGCGGATGTCCCTTGCCCATTCCCGCATGGTGCGTCCCTCAAAGGGGAATGTTGTCACGATGGCACGGAGCTGGCTCGCTGAGGGAAGGACCATGTCCAGCTCGACAGGCGCGATGGATGCCACGGCGGCTGCCACGAAGGCGGGCTCCGCCTTGGCCAGTGCGAACATCTCCTCCATCCAGACGTCGATTGCCCGGTCCCACGCGCCGCCTCTGATTGATCTGATCTGCTTCAGCAGAAGCTTCTGGCGCTGAGCAGTTATGGTGCCACGAGAGAGGCGGTCCTCGATCTCAAGGCGCATGTCGCGCTCCACCTCGTCCAGGATCTTCAGCACGCGGTTGCGAACCGAGCCGGACAGGCGCAGAAGACCGATCTGATGCCGAATCAGAGCGTCGAACAGCGCCTCGTTGACGTTGTCAGGCAGCTCGCCGCCGAACTGGGTGCCTGGGTTGATGGTCATGAGGCAGGGTCCGTGTGGAAGTCGTCTTCTCGATTGAGAAGCATGTCGGTCTGAAGGCACTTGGCAAGCCACATGGTGGACTTGAGGTCTGGCAGGGAGCAGATGTACTCGCGATACGAGCCATTCTTGTCAGCCAGAATGACGACCATGTGCTGGATGTCAGGATCCTGCTCGAGGCGTCCGACAAGTGTGAACAGGCACTCCTCGACCGAGTTGTCATAGCTGTCCTGCTCGAGAGGGGTCACCTCCGCTGGGAGGTCGTCCCAGGGCTGTCGGTCTCGATCAGGCGTCCTCTTCTGGATCACGCTCAGGATCTTCGACAGGATCGCCCGTCCCAGTCGGGGTTCTTGCGATGGCATCCTCAATCTCCTCGATGATCAGCTCTGTCTCTTCCTCAAAGGTCAGACCAGTGAAGTCCCGCTTGCGGAGGTTCTCGTGGATCGTCTGAAGCGAGATTGGCAGACCAAGGTTCTTCGCCTGCATATACTTTACCAGGAGGTCCCCGGTAAGTGGGTCGTCCGCGAACTCCAGATTGGGCTCCACAGTCACGTCATTCGGATTGAGACCCATCCACTCTGCCGCGTGGCGCAGGGACTGCTGCAGTCCTGCTGCTCCAGCAATGGCCACCTGTGTCAGGGTCGCCGTCTGAGCTGAGATGCGCATCTTGAGAGCCTCTCCCGACTCGCGCTCGGAGCCAGAGCCTGTCGCAAGGATCTGCGCACCCTTGTCGGCCGCCATCTTGCGATCGTTCATGAGAGCCTGACGCTGCTCGGGCAGGCCCGTGCTGGACACCCCGACGAACTTGGCATCACCACCCTGCGGCACGTGGATCACACGATTGGCCCCGGTGCCGATGTCGTCATCGTCCTCTCCTGCACCAATGATCACAAGAGTGTCCTGTGCCTGCATGAAGAGGTTCTGTCGATAGTCTGCCTCGCCGCGATACACGGTCAGGGCAAGCTCCGCGAGCCCAAGAAGGGGCGGCTCCTCGGGCTCTGCCACGAGGTCCTTGGAGTTGACGAATGTCCATGGGATGAAGTCGATGGTGCGTCCGCGAAGGGAGGGCACGAGCTGCTTGCTCTCGGTGAAGGAGGTTCCCTCGTCCTCTCGATAGACGCCGACGGAGTAGGCACCGCTGGCCTCGTTGGCCAGTGTCTCACCGAGGATCAGAACGCGGGTCTTCTCGCGGAACTCCCACTCGAAGTCCTGGTCGCGCTCGAACTCTGACTCGTCAAGAGCCAGGAAGTTCAGAATCTGTGTCTCGAGGCCGTCGCGACGGCCCACGTCCCAGTTCAGGATGGACGGTGCGTTGTACATGGCGATGTACGGGACGATGTCGCCCAGGCCAGCGTTCTCAGGGAAGTCGACGAGCAGGCCGCAGCGGCCAG